>Ga0209186_1000954_pt1 | contig 22189 bp, 16 predicted proteins | sample SidtaG_FD_187426 | JGI IMG/M metagenome (GOLD analysis project Ga0209186, IMG submission 187426) | Marine algal microbial communities from Sidmouth, United Kingdom - Sidmouth_Male2 metaG (SPAdes) (version 2) | ecosystem: Host-associated > Algae > Red algae > Unclassified | place: Sidmouth...
AGTAACGGTATGGTGGCGTGGAAAGGCTTGTGGGGGCAATCCCTTGTGGTTGCCCTAATTTGGCAGCCACCATAAGAGTGGATAGCGGGGGGAGCAGTTACAACGAAGCTGCTTACTTTCTCTCCTAAAAAAGATAACTTACTGAACAAAACGTATTTTGTTAAAAAGATGTTGCCATATAAAAAATCCAAAGATATTGTAAATCAGGCAAATATACCAATGATTTCTAAGGACCCATCCTTGTATTTTTTACTGAAAGCCCTTAAAAATGTTACACTGGCTTCGTGCTGTTTTTGGACGCATTACAGACAAAAAGTAGCAAAATATAATTTTTTTAAGATAATGTTTTGTAGATTTTAACTTTATAGAGTATATTTGTTATAAACAACTATTGTTTTAAACGTATTTAAATTTATTGCTAACTTATAAACAAAAAACCTAACTATTTGTTAGCGTAATAACATAGGAATGGGTGGCACTATTCCAAAACCAATTAAAAAAAATTAGGAAAGTACATGCTTTCCCCAAAATCTAAAATTATGCAAAAAGGAAAAATGATGTGGGTACTCTGTTTTGTATTTGCTTTTATGGCATTTGCTTTTACACATGGAGAAAAAACAGTCAAAGTTGATACAGCAAAAAGCACGGTCAATTGGGTTGGATATAAAGTAACAGGAAAACATTCTGGAACACTTAATATCAAAGATGGAAGTTTACTATTTCACGAAGGAAAATTACATGGTGGCGAATTTACCATTGATATGACTTCTATGGTCTGTACAGATATGGAAGGGGAAGATGCAACCAACCTGGTAGGACACCTTAGCTCAGAAGATTTCTTTGGGGTAGAAAAATACCCAACAGCCTTTTTTAAAATCACCAAAGCAGTGCCTTATGGTGTGGATGGAAAATACAAGGTAGTGGGAGATGTAACAATTAAAGACAAAACCAATCCTGTTAAATTTATTGCGGATCTTAGAGAAGCAGATGGTATGGTTATGGCAGGAGCAGAAATCGAAATTGACCGTACAGAATTTGATGTACGTTATGGCTCTGGGTCTTTCTTTGATAACTTAGGAGACAAAACCATCTATGATGAGTTTAAATTAACAGTCAGTCTTACAGGCGCAAGTAAGTAAAGACACCGTGAATACATCAAAAGTAAAGACGCATTCAATGCGTCTCAAATAACAAAGTAAAGACAGCGTAAATATGCCTCAAAAGCAACTTAAAGTCTACAAGGAATCTGAATTCTTTGTAGGCTTTTTATTTGTTACTTGAAATGTTTTTAAAAAAAGCGTATCTTTGTCCATTCGTTTTAAAAATAAAAATAACTTGTATGTTAATTATAGATGCAAGAGAGTCTGATTCAATTGACAAAGCTCTCAAAAAGTATAAGAAAAAATTTGAAAGATCTGGTACCATGAAACAATTACGTGCCAGAAAATATTTCGTGAAACCTTCTGTAAAAAGAAGACATGAAATCTTAAAAGCTGCTTACAAACAAGAAAAATACGGCAATAGCTAAAATTGCTTGAAAATTAGTTGATTGTTTAAGAGAGGAATGCTATATTGTAGAACATAAGTAATAATTAAGGTCTCTTTTATGCAATCAACTAGTTTCATTAACTATCTTCAATACGAGAAACGATACTCCAATCAAACCATTAAGGCATATAAGGTTGATCTTTCCCAATTTTTGCTGTTTCTCAAAGAGTTTTACCAGATAGACAAAGACCCACAAAAAGTTACCCATACGCACATTCGGTCTTGGCTTGTTGAATTGGTCAACAAAAATATCGCTGCTCGGTCTATCAGTCGCAAATTATCTACCCTAAAAACATATTTTCGTTTCTTACAAAAGAAAGGTGTGTGCAGCTCCAATCCTGCTACCAACGTTTCTGCGCCCAAAAGTGCCTTTCGTTTGCCCAAAATCTTAGAAGCAGATCAAGTCGAACAATTATTAGACGAACATCACTTTGGAACCGACTTTGAAGGCTATAGAAATCGACTCATCGTTGAGTTGTTCTTTGAAACAGGTATGCGATTAAGCGAACTCCTTTCACTCTCCCTAAGTAGTTTTGACCTCAAGACCCAAACAATTAAAATTGTTGGAAAAGGAAACAAGGAACGTATTTTATCGTTTAGTAATAGGTTACATGGTACTTTTAAAGAATATGTAACAGAAGCCAAAAAGCTATTTGCATTTGCAGATAGAGATGCGCCATTGTTACTGACCAAAAAAGGCAAACCTATTTATCCCAAACTTGTTCATCGCTTATTAGCACAAAAACTCGCTTGGGTTACCACCAGCAAACATACCAACCCCCATGTATTACGCCACACCTTTGCCACCACACTACTCAATAACGGAGCAGACCTCAACTCTATAAAAGAACTGTTGGGGCATTCCTCTTTAGCGGCCACACAAGTATACACCCACAATTCCATTGAAAAAATAAAAAATATCTACAAGAAAACCCACCCCAAATCCAGCGAATAATAATGAAGAAAGTGAAAAATGAAAGAAAGAGAAGAGTAAAAGGGTGAAATAATAGGTGGAGGCAAAAATCATATTCTTGGTTTTGGCAATTGCTACCCTACACCACTCCCTCTTCGCAGATTAAATTTATTTTCTAACCCTCAAAAAATCATTAGTTATGAACGTCAAAATTCAAGCAGTTCAATTTACAGCAGATCAGAAATTATTAGATTTGATAGAAAAGAAAGTCCAGAAATTTGAACAGCTTTATGACAGAATTACATCTGTAGAAGTCCACCTAAAGTTAGACAACCAGTCAACACAGGTCAAAGACAAAGTAGTCAGTATCAAATGCAACATACCAGGTACACAACTGTATGCAGAGGATACAAGTAAGCTATTTGAAGATGGCATTGACACAACCGTCGCCTCTATCAAACGCCAATTGAAGAAGTACAAGGAGAAAATGAGAGCGAACTAATTAATCTCAACCAGAGAGTTTTATAATTTTTCTTTATAACAAGCATGCGCATGTTATAATAAAGCGGGCGAACAACCATATTCGTCCGCTTTGTTATTTTATAAAAGACTTAAAATAAATAGGAGAGAACGGTAAATTCCTCCGTCGTGCAGCACGGTCCCGCTATACGTTATTATGGCTTTCCAAGAACCACAAATCACATAAGAACCAAACCACAGCACCACAACACGAAGAACTAAAGCACCAAAGAAAGCCATACCACTACTATCGGGTCTAGTTTAGAACAGACAGAACAACTTATATGGGCTTTAATAAAACTAAGATTGCTTATATGGTTATTGGTCTCAACAAAAAAATCTAAAAAGCAGGAACTAATTTGAAAAATAGACTGTTCTTCTCTATTGTTTGAAAGAAAGTAAAAAAATAAAAACAACCTTTTTTGTAACCCCAATAAGCCTAAATTCGTTTGAATCGAAAGTATATTAGGGCGAAAGAAAAATATATTTTAAAGTTTTTCCTAAAAAACTACCTTCTTTCAAAAATTATATCTAAATTTGCACTCCTTTTCCACAAATAGGGAAAGATTAGTTCAAAGTTTATGAAAAATTGCCATTAACTATTACACCAAATAATAGTGACAAAAGGCAATGAAGGGGGGATTCCAGAGTGGCCAAATGGGGCAGACTGTAAATCTGTTGTCTTTCGACTTCGGAGGTTCGAATCCTCCTCCCCCCACACCAAGTTTTTAGAGCTTCCCTTCACAGGGATCGGCATCTAATAAAATAAGCGGGAGTAGCTCAGTTGGTAGAGCATCAGCCTTCCAAGCTGAGGGTCGCGAGTTCGAGTCTCGTCTCCCGCTCTTTTTTTATTAGCCGATGTAGCTCAGGGGTAGAGCGTTTCCTTGGTAAGGAAGAGGTCATGGGTTCAATTCCCATCATTGGCTCCAATATAAAAAAACAAAAAGCAAGCGTAGTATTCAGACAACTTGCTTCCCGCCTTCAATAAACAAAACGGCGATAGTTTCTGAGCCTTATAACAAAGGTTACTCCGCTATTAATTTGGAAAAATCAATATTTAATTAATTTAAAAAAACCTTTTTTGAGCAATGGCTAAAGAAAAATTTGATCGGTCGAAGCCGCACGTAAATATAGGAACTATCGGCCACGTAGACCACGGTAAAACTACTTTAACTGCCGCAATCACTTATGTCTTATCAGACTCTGGATTGGCAGATAAAATGGATTATGATGCAATTGATGGTGCGCCAGAAGAAAAAGAAAGAGGTATTACCATTAATACTGCACACGTTGAATACCAAACAGAAAATCGTCACTATGCACACGTAGATTGTCCAGGTCACGCTGATTATGTAAAGAACATGGTAACAGGTGCTGCACAAATGGACGGCGCAATTCTTGTATGTGCTGCTACCGATGGGCCTATGCCACAAACTCGTGAGCACATTCTTTTAGCTCGTCAGGTAGGTGTACCTCAACTTGTTGTTTTTATGAACAAAGTTGATTTGGTAGATGATCCTGAATTGCTTGAATTGGTTGAGATGGAATTAAGAGAATTATTGAGCTTCTATGAGTTCGATGGTGACAATATTCCTATCATTGCAGGGTCTGCATTAAATGCACTTAATGGTGAAGAATCAGGTGTTGCTCAAGTAAAAGAGTTGATGGCACAAGTTGATAGTTTTATCCCTACTCCTGTGAGAGATATTGATAAAACATTCTTGTTACCAGTTGAGGATGTATTCTCTATCACAGGTCGTGGTACAGTAGCAACAGGTCGTATCGAAAGAGGTGTAATTAACTCTGGAGATTCTGTTGAAATCATCGGTTTACGTCCAAAAGAAGAAAAAGCATTAACTTCTGTTGTTACAGGAGTTGAGATGTTCCGTAAAATCTTAGATAGAGGAGAAGCTGGAGACAACGTTGGTTTGTTGTTAAGAGGTATTGACAAAGAATCTATCAAAAGAGGTATGGTCATCGTTAAGCCAGGATCTGTACTACCACACACTAAATTCAAAGCTGAAATCTATGTATTAAGCAAAGAAGAAGGTGGTCGTCACACTCCTTTCTTTAACAAATATCGTCCGCAGTTCTATTTCAGAACGACTGACGTTACAGGTGAGGTTGTTTTACCAGAAGGCGTAGAAATGGTTATGCCTGGTGACAACATTACTATTACAGTTGAGTTAATTTACCCTATTGCAATGGAAAAAGGATTGCGTTTTGCAATTCGTGAAGGTGGAAGAACAGTAGGTGCAGGGCAAGTAACAGAAATTCTTGATTAACAATTTGGGTTGTTAAAAATATATAGCAGCCCGCTTGTCATTAATGACAAGCGGGCTGTTGTTATAGCCCAAAACTTAATAATATATACGAGTATAGCTCAGCTGGTAGAGCATTGGTCTCCAAAACCAAAGGTCGTAGGTTCGAACCCTGCTACTCGTGTTTTTTATCTTATTTCCCAATGGAAAAATTAAGTCTATATCTCAAAGATGTATACCACGAAATGCTATACAAAGTAACTTGGCCTAGTTGGGCTGAATTACAAAGTAGCTCTATTGTGGTAATTATCGCATCTATTATTATTGCACTTATTGTGTTTATGATGGACTTTACTTTTGGTGCTAATCCTGAAAATGGAATCTTCAAAGGTATTCTCTATTATGTTTATCAGATATTCTCTTCATAAGTTTATAATATGGCGGCTGAGAAAAAATGGTATACTTTACGGGTTATTAGTGGACAAGAACGGAAGTTAAAAAACTACTTAGAAGTAGAAATTCAACGTTCTGGGTGGCAAGAGATTGTTTTTCAACTACTAGTGCCTACAGAAAAAGTATACAAAATCACTAAGGGCAAGAAAGCAATTAAGGACAAAACACTTTATCCTGGATACATTTTTATTCAATCACTGGAAGGAATGTTGAATGGAGATATGATTTTGGCTTTTCGTTCTTATACTGGAGTAATTGGATTCATTGGGCGCCAGAATCCTGAACCAATGAGAGACGACGATGCCAACAAAATGTTGGGTAGAGTCGATGAAATTCGAGAAAAAGGAGAAACAGGGGTTACGGAACCTTTCTTGGTCAACGAAACGGTCAAAATTATAGACGGTCCTTTCAATGACTTTAATGGTACGGTCGAAGAAGTTCACGAGGAAAAGAAAAAACTAAAAGTGATTGTGAAAATCTTTGGAAGACGTACACCTGTTGAACTTAATTTTATGCAAGTAGAAAAAGTATCTTAAAAAATGGCTAAAGAAGTAGGCGGTTTTATCAAATTGCAAATCAAAGGCGGACAAGCTAACCCGTCTCCTCCTGTTGGTCCTGCATTAGGAGCAAAAGGGGTAAATATTATGGATTTTTGCAAGCAATTCAATGCAAGAACCCAAGAACAACAAGGTAAAGTATTACCTGTGGTTATTACAGTATATAAAGACAAATCTTTTGACTTTATTATCAAAACGCCACCTGCTCCAGTTTTATTGCTCGAAAAAGCAAAATTAAAAAGTGGCTCTCCTGAGCCTAATCGTAATAAAGTTGGATCTGTTACTTGGGATGATGTAAGAGAAATTGCTGAAATCAAAATGGTAGATTTAAATGCCTTTAAAGTAGAGTCTGCTATGAAAATGGTTGCTGGTACAGCAAGAAGTATGGGACTACTTGTTAAAGGCGACGCACCCTGGGCGACAGAAGAGGCAAAGGCTTAAAAAAAAACAAAGAAAGCGTGACAGAATTAAGGTTACATTTGTGATGAGGGGCAAAAAAATAGAGGCGTAGCCGTAGCTATGACGATTTTTTTAACGAAGTAGATGTCAAAAAGAAGCGATCATCAAACGTTAAGATAAATTTGTCAGACTACTCATATGTAGCAGTACTGTTACATCCAAGAATGTTGTAGAAATAAATACCTATTTGTTTTTATAGTATTCCACATAACAATAATCCTTCTTAGGGAGTTTATTCTTTTTATATTTAAACGTTAGAACCTAGTAGTATAATGAAAAAAAAGTTAACTAAAAAAAGGAAAGCGATTGTTGACAAGGTTGAAAAAAATAAAACATATAGCTTAGAGGAAGCTTGTGCACTTGTCAAAGAAGTCAACACTACAAAATTTGATGCATCTGTTGATTTACACATTCGTTTAGGACTTGATCCAAGAAAAGCAGATCAAGCCATCAGAGGTACCATCTCTTTACCTAATGGTACTGGTAAATCTAAAAAGGTTTTAGTCCTTTGCTCACCAGATAAAGAAGCCGAAGCCGAAGCAGCAGGTGCTGATTATGTAGGCTTAGAAGAATATGTTCAAAAAATCAAAGATGGTTGGACGGACATTGACGTAGTTATCGCTTCTCCTAATGTAATGGCTAAAGTAGGGCAGTTAGGTCGTATCTTAGGACCTCGTAATTTAATGCCAAATCCCAAAACAGGTACAATCACACCAAACGTAGGGGATGCTGTCAAAGAAGTCAAAAAAGGTAAAATTTCTTACCGTCTCGATAAATTTGGAATTGTTCATTGTTCTGTTGGTCGTGTCTCTTTCACGCCAGAACAATTGGTTGGAAATGCCTCTGAAGTAATGCAGACTATCAATAGAGCAAAACCTGCATCTGCTAAAGGGATATTTATTAAAAGCTTATTCATGGTTAGTACTATGAGTCCAAGTATTGAAATTGATGTAAAATCAGTTTCATAATATAAGTGGTATTTAATTAAAAAATCATATCAAAATGAACAGAACACAAAAAGCAGCGGTAGTTGAAGAATTGACGGAAAAGTTTAATGATGCCACTTTCTTTTATATCGCAGATTCTTCTACTTTAACTGTAGAGGAAATCAATAATTTTAGAAGACTTTGCTTTGGCAAAGACATAGAATTAAGAGTAGCCAAAAATACACTTGTTAAAAAAGCAATGGAAGCTTCTTCTAAGGAGTTTGATGGCTTATATGGTGTATTAACCGGACCAACTTCTTTGATGTTTACAGATGTTTCTAATGCACCTGCTAAACTTATTAAGGAGTTTAGAGAAAAACACGAAAGACCTGTCTTAAAAGCAGCTTCTATTGATTTAGATTTCTTTATTGGAGATGACCAATTAGGTACATTAGCTACCTTGAAATCAAAAGAAGAACTGATTGGAGACATCCTTTCATTGTTGCAATCACCTGCGAAAAACGTTATCAGTGGCTTACAGTCAAGTGGTAACAAATTGGCAGGACTTCTCAAAACGCTTTCAGAAAGAGAAGGATAAATATAAATCAGAGCAAGACTGTTACGCACGCTCTCTATCATAAATTTTACAACATTACCTTAAAACAATTTTAAAAATGGCGGATTTAAAAGAATTTGCAGAGCAACTTGTTAACTTAACTGTTAAAGAAGTAAACGAATTAGCTACTATCTTAAAAGATGATCACGGTATTGAGCCAGCAGCAGCAGCACCAATGATGGTTGCAAACGGCGGTGGCGGCGGTGAAGAAGCTGCAGCACAAACAGAATTTGATGTAATACTCAAATCTGCAGGTGGTGCTAAACTATCAGTAGTGAAAATTGTTAAATCTTTAACTGGTTTAGGATTAAAAGAAGCAAAAGCTATTGTTGATGCAGCTCCAGGTCCTGTAAAAGAAGGTGTTACTAAAGAAGAAGCGGAAGCACTTAAAACACAATTAGAAGAAGCAGGAGCAGAAGTTGAGCTTAAATAAAAAGCTTAAAACATAAAAGTAATACAGGCATTAGGGTATTCTATACCCTTATGCCTTTTTGTGTTTATTATAATACCCTCATTTTTTAGTAAAAAAAAGACAAACTAAATGTTTTTATTTTTTATATAAGTGACTGATTATCAGTTAGCAATGTTTTATTGTAGGCGAAAATTATTGCTAACCGACCCAATCTTTTATTTTATTTATGAGCAAAAAGAAAAGTAGTACAGAAGTACCTTCAAAAGCCAGATAGACCCGATAGTAGCGGTATGGAAACTGCAAAGCTCATTGGTTTTGCGCTGGCTTTCCATAATAGCGGATAGCGGGGAGACACGCAACGACGAAGCAATTAACCGTTCTCTCCCAAAATAAAACATGACTACTTTCCTTAAAAAATGGTCAAAAAATATACTGTTTTTTACCATTACTAAGTAACGATTAAAAAATAAGATGACGATTTTAGGCAAAGAAATTTTTTGATTTCAAGCGGTTCGACGATTCGACAAAAAGCGCAATCATAGCAGGGCTACGCTGAGCATTTTTAACGAAGTAAGGAATAGGTACGAAGTAAACTCGTAATTTAGTCTCCGCAGATATGACATTTCTCTAAGAAATGTCATATCTAATCTAAGAATTTATTTTGCACACGTTCCTAAATCGGAAAATATCGCATCGGACTGGCGACCCAGCATAAAACGTTAAGCTAGTCTTTATTCGTTACCAAGCGAGAGAATTCATTCTCTTGCAACCAGATCAAAAGCTGAAGAATGCTGAATATCTAAATTGACCAGATTTACTTTACAGCATTCCTGATCAAACAACTTTCTTTTTCCTATTTCCACAGCCTTTTAACCAACTGTCTGAAGTTCTATGTCAAATGTAATCTTCAAAAGGGAAAGAGTGAACTTTGGTAAAACCAAAGCATTCCATAATTACCCAAACCTCTTAGATGTTCAAATAAGATCATTCAAAGAGTTCTTCCAATTGGAAACAACACCAGAAAATCGAACGAACGAAGGACTGTTTAAAGTGTTTATGGAGAATTTTCCTATCTCCGACGCTCGAAACATTTTTGTTCTTGAATTTTTGGATTACTTCATCGACCCACCTCGCTATAGCCTCGAAGAATGTATTCAACGTGGTTTGACGTACAGTGTACCCCTCAAAGCAAAACTAAGATTGTCTTGTAATGATGAGGAACACGTAGATTTTGAAACAATCGTACAGGATGTATTTTTGGGAAATATCCCTTATATGACGCCAAAAGGTACGTTTGTCATCAATGGTGCAGAGCGGGTTGTCGTTTCTCAATTACACCGTTCACCTGGTGTATTTTTTGGACAAAGTATGCACCCCAACGGTACCAAACTTTATTCGGCTCGTGTCATTCCTTTCAAAGGATCTTGGATTGAATTTGCTACAGACATCAATAGTGTCATGTATGCATATATTGACCGTAAGAAAAAGTTTCCTGTAACAACGCTTTTGCGTGCTATCGGATATGATACGGACAAAGCTATCTTAGATATTTTTGATTTAGCTGAAGAAATTGAAATCAACGAGGCGAGTCTCAAAGCTTGTGTCGGCAAAAAATTAGCCGCAAGAGTTTTACGTAGCTGGATTGAGGATTTTGTCGATGAAGACACTGGTGAGGTAGTATCTATTGAACGTAACGAGATTATCTTGGAACGTGATATTGTGTTAGATGAAGACAATATCCAATTGATTCTGGATACAGATGAAAAAACAATCATTGTTCAACGTGAAAACTTAGAAAGTGATTATACCATCATCTACAATACCCTCCAAAAAGATACGTCAAATTCCGAATTAGAAGCGGTTCAACACATTTACCGTCAATTACGTGGCGCAGATCCGCCAGATGAGGAAACGGCAAGAGGTATTATTGATAAGCTTTTCTTCTCTGACAAAAGATATGATCTTGGGGAGGTAGGACGATACAAAATCAATAAAAAACTTGAATTAGATACGGATAGAGACATCAGAGTCTTGACGAAAGAAGACATCATTGAGATGGTAACGTATTTGGTTCACTTGACCAACCAAAAAGCAGAGATTGACGATATTGATCACTTGAGCAATCGTCGTGTAAGAACGGTAGGAGAGCAATTATACGCTCAATTTGGTGTTGGTTTGGCTCGTATGGCTCGTACTATTCGAGAGCGTATGAATGTAAGAGACAACGAGGTCTTTACACCAACTGACTTGATCAACGCTCGTACTTTATCTTCTGTTATCAACTCGTTCTTTGGAACAAGCCAATTATCACAATTCTTAGATCAAACCAATCCACTTTCAGAAATTACGCACAAGCGAAGAATTTCTGCATTAGGACCTGGTGGTCTTTCAAGAGAACGTGCAGGTTTCGAGGTAAGAGATGTTCACTACTCTCACTATGGGCGTTTGTGTACAATTGAAACGCCAGAGGGACCAAACATTGGATTAATCTCAACACTTTGTGTTCACGCTAAGATGAACAAAATGGGCTTTATCGAAACACCTTATCGTAGGGTTGTTAATGGTAAAGTTGATTTGAGTGAAGATGCCATTAAGTATATGTCGGCTGAGGAAGAAGATGAAATCAGTATCGGTCAAGCCAACGCCGCTTTAGACAAAGAGGGCAACTTCTTATCTGATAAAATTAAGGGTCGTCGTCAAGGGGAATTCCCGATTTTCGAGCCAACGGATATTCAGTATATGGATGTCGCTCCTAACCAAATTGTAGGGGTGTCGGCTTCCTTGATTCCGTTCTTAGAAAATGATGATGCGAATCGGGCCTTGATGGGGTCAAACATGCAACGTCAGGCAGTACCTTTATTGAAACCTGAATCACCTATCGTAGGTACAGGTATCGAAAGACGTGTTGCCAAAGATTCACAAATGTTGTTGAATGCGGAAGGACATGGGGAAATTGAATATGTAGATGCAAATGAGATTGTCATCCGTTACGAACGTTCTGATATTCAAAGACTTGTTAGTTTTGAAGGAGATGTCAAAACATACAAACTTACAAAATTCCGTCGTACTAACCAAGGTACATGTATTAATTTGAATCCTATCGTCAAGAAAGGAGACAAAGTTATTCCTGGACAAATTTTGTGTGAAGGATATGCGACTCAAAAAGGAGAATTAGCTTTAGGGCGTAATTTGATGGTGGCTTTCATGCCCTGGAAAGGATATAACTTTGAGGATGCGATTGTAATTTCTGAAAGAGTTGTAAAAGAAGATGTCTTTACTTCTATCCACATTGATGTGTATAGCCAAGATGTAAGAGATACCAAATTGGGAGAAGAAGAATTGACCAATGATATTCCTAACGTAAGTGAGGAAGCAACCAAAGATTTGGACGAAAACGGAATCATTCGTATTGGAGCGCACATCAAAGAAGCAGATATTTTGATTGGTAAGATTACGCCGAAAGGAGAATCTGACCCAACACCAGAAGAAAAATTATTACGTGCCATCTTTGGAGACAAAGCAGGGGATGTAAAAGATGCTTCTTTAAAAGTAAAACCTTCTGTACAAGGTGTCGTTATCGGCAAAAGCTTATTTGCTCGTGCTAAAAAGAACAAAGAGTTCAAAGCACAAGAGAAAGCTAAAATGGTCGAGTTAGAAAAAGAACACAAAGTCAATGTTGGTGAAATTCGAGACTTGCTTATTAAGAAACTAGCTGCTTTATTAGACGGACAAAAATCAGCAGGCGTTAGCGATTTATACGGTGTAGAATTAGTGACAAAAGGGATCCCTTTAACTGAAAGAGTTCTTGAAAACATCGACTATACAAGTATTCAACCTGCTGGTTGGGTAGAGGACACAGAGTTGAACGAGCATGTAAAAATGTTAATTCACAACTTTAGTATTAAAGTAAATGAGGAGAAAGGGCGGTTCAATCGTGAAAAATTCAACCTAAGTATTGGAGATGAATTACCTGCGGGCGTTCTCAAATTAGCCAAAGTTTATGTTGCCAAAAAACGTAAACTTAAAGTTGGAGATAAATTAGCAGGCCGTCACGGTAACAAAGGTATTGTTGCCAAAATCGTAAGGGTAGAAGATATGCCTTTCTTAGAAGATGGCACACCTGTTGATATTGTACTTAATCCATTAGGTGTACCTTCTCGTATGAATATCGGACAAATCTACGAAACGGTATTGGGTTGGGCTGGATTATCATTAGGAGAAAAATATGCAACACCGATTTTCGATGGAGCTTCTCTTGAAGAAATCGAAAGCAAAATCCAAGAAGCCAATCTTCCTTCTTTAGGAGTAACTTACCTTTTCGATGGAGAAACAGGAGAACGCTTCATGCAACCAGCTACCGTCGGTGTAATCTATATGTTGAAATTATCGCATATGGTCGATGACAAGATGCATGCTCGTTCTATCGGACCTTACTCACTTATCACACAACAACCATTGGGGGGTAAGGCACAGTTTGGAGGGCAGCGTTTTGGAGAGATGGAGGTTTGGGCATTACAAGCATTTGGTGCCGCCAACATCCTACAAGAATTATTGACCCTTAAATCTGATGATATTATTGGTCGTGCCAAAACATACGAAGCGATTGTCAAAGGAGAGAATTTACCAATTCCAAATATCCCTGAGTCTTTCAACGTATTGATGCACGAGTTAAGAGGATTAGCATTAGACTTATTGTTTGAAAAATAAAAGCCTTAATAAGGAGAGAACGGTTTAATGCTCCGTCGTTACGGGGCTTCCCGCTATCCGCTATTATGGAAAGCCAACGCAAAAAACCACTTAGCTTTGCAATTTCCATACCGCTACTATCGGGTCTATCTTAAAACAGACAGAACAACTTATATAGGCTTTAATAAAACTAATATTACTTATATGGTTGTTATGAAATTTATTTTAGAAAGAACCACTCAAAACTGTTGAAATAAGTAATGGATAAATAATAAAGTATCGATTTTAGGCAAAGAGATTTTTTGATAGATAAGGCGAAAAACGTAGGCGATGCAGGGCATCGACGAGGCTCTTCAACGAAATGTATCGGAAAATATCGACGCCAAAAATGATGGAGTATTATTTTTTCATTACTAATAAAAATTTGTGTGAGGAAAATCAGAAATCCTTGCACAAATTTTTTCCGCATAATCCATGCCCAAGAAAAATTAAATTTCCTTCGTTAATACATTCTATTATTGACGAAGAATCACCTCGCTAAAAATAAATTACATGGCTTTCAAAAAAGAATCCAAAAAAAGAAGTGATTTTTCAAAAGTAACTATTTGTCTTTCTTCTCCTGATGTGATCCTCGAACGTTCACACGGAGAAGTTCTCAAACCAGAGACCATCAACTACAGAACCTATAAACCTGAGCGAGACGGGTTGTTCTGTGAGCGTATCTTTGGTCCTGTCAAAGACTACGAATGTTACTGTGGTAAGTACAAAAGAATTCGTTATAAAGGCATTGTTTGTGATCGTTGTGGTGTAGAAGTAACAGAGAAAAAAGTTCGACGTGAACGAATGGGACACATCAAATTAGTTGTTCCTGTCGTACACATTTGGTACTTCAAGTCATTACCCAACAAGATTGGTTATCTATTAGGACTGTCTTCCAAAAAATTAGAATCAATCATCTATTATGAACGGTATGTGGTCATCCAGCCAGGTATTCTTGCAGAAAGAGGCGTAAGCTACCTCGATCTCATCACAGAAGAAGAGTACTTAGAGTACTTAGATGAAATCCCACCAGAAAACCAACAATTAGAAGATTCTGATCCTAACAAATTTATCGCTAAAATGGGGGCAGAAGCAACCAGAGATTTATTAGGACGCATCAACTTAGATGATTTATCATACCAACTACGACACCAAGCCAACGTAGAAACTTCTCAGCAACGTAAAGCAGAAGCCTTAAAGCGTTTGAGTATTGTAGAGAAATTCAGAGAAGGAAACCTACACAGAGAAAATAATCCACAATGGATGATCATTGAATATCTTCCTGTAATTCCACCAGAATTAAGACCATTAGTTCCATTGGATGGAGGGCGTTTTGCAAGTTCTGATTTAAATGATTTATACCGTCGTGTTATTATCCGTAACAACCGTCTAAAACGTTTGATTGAAATCAAGGCACCAGAGGTGATTTTAAGAAACGAGAAAAGAATGCTTCAAGAAGCCGTTGATTCTCTTTTTGATAACTCAAGAAAATCGAATGCCGTAAAAGCAGAAGGTGGACGTGCTTTAAAATCATTAAGTGATGTATTGAAAGGAAAGCAAGGTCGTTTCCGTCAGAACTTATTGGGTAAGCGTGTGGATTATTCAGGTCGTTCTGTAATTGTTGTAGGACCAGATTTGAAAATGCACGAATGTGGTTTACCAAAAGGAATGGCAGCAGAGTTATTCAAGCCATTCATTATCCGTAAATTGATTGAAAGAGGCATTGTTAAAACAGTAAAATCTGCTAAGAAATTAGTGGATAGAAAAGAGCCTGTCATTTGGGACATCTTAGAAAATGTACTAAAAGGACATCCTATCTTACTAAATCGTGCGCCTACATTGCACCGTTTATCCATCCAAGCGTTTCAGCCTACTTTAATTGAAGGAAAAGCGATTCGATTACACCCATTAGTTTGTACAGCCTTCAACGCCGATTTTGATGGTGATCAAATGGCGGTACATGTTCCTTTGAGTAATGCAGCAGTCTTAGAAGCACAATTATTGATGTTGTCTTCTCACAATATCTTGAATCCACAAGATGGCTCACCAATAGCATTACCCTCTCAGGATATGATTTTGGGATTATACTTTATCACGAAGCAACGTAAATCAACGCCAGACCACATAATCAAAGGAGAAGGAGGTAAATTCTATTCGCCAGAGGAAGTAATGATTGCTTTCAATGAAAATGCATTGGCTTTACATGCTTTGATTGAAGCAAAATTACCTGTACGACAAGAAGATGGTTCCATCAAATTGGAAATGGTTAAGACCTCTACAGGACGTGTCATGTTTAACCAATTTGTTCCTGAAAATGTTGGGTATATCAATGAGCTTCTTTCTAAGAAAGCCTTGAAAAAAATTATCAGTCGTATCATCAAACAAACAGATGTAAGAACAACTGTTAAATTCTTAGATGATATTAAGTCACTTGGATTTACTTGGGCATTCAAAGGTGGGTTGTCTTTCAGTTTGAAAGATTTATTCTCACCAGATGATAAACAAGAATTGTTGGACAAAGCACAAGTACAGGTTGATGAAGTGTTGATGAACTACGAGATGGGATTGATTACCAACAATGAGCGATACAATCAGGTCATTGATATTTGGACTCGTGCCAACTCTCGTATTACAGAAAGTTTGATGGAAAAATTGGAGAATGACAACCAAGGCTTCAACTCTATTTATATGATGTACCATTCTGGTGCAAGGGGATCAAAAGAGCAGATTCGTCAGTTAGGTGGAATTCGTGGATTGATGGCAAAACCGAGAAAATCTGGTTCTAAAGGCCCTGAAATCATCGAAAACCCAATCCTTTCTAACTTTAAAGAAGGACTTTCAGTATTAGAGTACTTTATCTCTACACACGGTGCCCGTAAAGGTCTGGCAGATACAGCCTTAAAAACAGCCGATGCAGGTTACTTGACAAGACGATTGGTGGATGTGGCACAAGATGCTGTTATTACAGAAGAAGATTGTGGTACATTAAGAGGAATTGCAACAGCAGCTTTAAAAGATAATGAGGAAATCGTAGAGCCATTATCAGAAAGAATTGCCGGACGTTCTTCTTTGGAAGATATATATGATCCACTTACAGACGAATTGCTTGTATCATCAGGACAATTAATCACTGATGATATTGCAAAACGTGTGGATGGAACAGCGAATATTGAAAACGTGATGATTCGGTCTGTATTGACTTGTGAAACTCGTAATGGTGTTTGTGTCAAATGCTATGGACGTCACTTGGCAACGAATACGCTTGCTCAAATCGGAGATGCAGTCGGTATTGTGGCAGCACAGTCTATTGGAGAACCAGGTACACAGCTTACTTTACGTACATTTCACGTTGGAGGGGTTGCCTCAAATATTGCCAACGAATCAAGTCTTGAAGCAAAATTTGAAGGTGTCTTAGAATTTGATGAGGTCAAAACAGTTGATTTTAATGATCCATCTGCAGTAAATGAAGATGATAAAATAAAGACGATCGTATTGGGGAGAACGAGTGAGATTAGAATCATTGATCCTAAAACAAAACGTCAATTGGCGTCAAATCACATTCCGTATGGTTCTCAGTTGTTTGTAAAAGAAGGACAAGAAATCATTAAAGGGGATAAAATTTGTAAGTGGGATCCTTATAATGCGGTTATTGTCTCTGAGCATCCTGGAACAGTACAGTTCGAGAATATCTTAGAGGGGGTTACTTACCAAGAAGAGTCGGATGATCAAACAGGTCACAAGGAGAAAGTTGTTAAGGAATCAAGAGATAAAACAAAGATTCCTTCACTTAGAATTTGTGATGCAAGTGGTGAGGCTTTACGTACTTACAACTTACCTGTGGGCGCACACATTAGTGTTGATGAAGGTCAAAAGGTAAAACAAGGAGAAATTCTCGTGAAAATACCTCGTGTAACCAGTAAAGTCCGAGATATTACAGGGGGACTTCCTCGGGTAACCGAGTTATTTGAGGCTCGTAATCCTTCTAATCCTGCAGTTGTATCTGAAATTGATGGTGTAACGAAGTTTGGTAAAATCAAGCGTGGTAATCGGGAAATCATTGTTGCATCGAAAGATGGACAAGTACGTAAATATATGGTTCCATTATCGAAACATATCTTGGTACAAGATAGTGATTTTGTGAGAGCAGGAACACCATTATCTGATGGAGCGATTACACCTGCTGATATTTTATCAATCAAAGGACCTTTTGCTGTACAAGAGTATGTTGTGAACGAAGTTCAAGAGGTCTATCGTCTACAAGGGGTACGTATTAATGACAAACACATCGAAGTCATTGTGCGTCAAATGATGCGTAAAGTAACCATTATGGATGCAGGAGATACCCGATTCTTAGAAAATACAGCCGTCAACAAATTTGAAGTTACTGAAGAGAATGATGCTATTTACGATAAAAAATACATCACTGAGTCAGGAGATTCTAATAAGATGAAAGTAGGGCAGTTGGTTACGCTTCGTCAATTAAGAGAAGAAAATTCTTACTTAAAACGAAATGACTTAAAACCAATTGAATATAGAAATGCAGTACCAGCTACGTCTAAGCCATTATTACAAGGTATCACAAGAGCTTCTTTAGGAACGTCAAGCTGGATTTCAGCCGCTTCTTTCCAAGAAACTACGAAAGTATTGAGTATGGCTTCGATTGGTGCTACACCAGATTACTTAGAAGGATTGAAAGAAAATGTAATTGTTGGACACTTGATTCCAGCAGGTACAGGAACCAAAATCTACCGCAATATGACGGTAGGTTCTCAAGAGAAATTTGACAAATTAGCTGCAACTAAAAAAGTAGCTGATGTTGTTGAGGAATTGAAAGATTCTAATGATATACCTAATTAGGTTAAACAATTTTATCTTGTATAATCGTTTAACTTTAGGAATGGTTAAAGAATAAATTGTCATGATTTGTCAAAGAAATTTTTAGATAGATGATCGGAACGCCGAAGCGGACAAAAACGTAGGCGATGCAGCGCATCGACGAGGCTTTTCAACGAAATATATCGGAAAATATCGAAGAGAAATGTTATCAGTTATTCTTTTATCATTCCTTAATAGATAAAGTTTTGAAAAGCCACCCAGACTTATCGGGTGGCTTTTTTTGATTCACCCTAAAATTTTTTTAAAATGCCAGACGAAAAAAATAAAAATAAAAACCAACTGAATATAGAGTTGACCGAAGAGGTTGCCGAAGGAGTTTATTCTAATTTAGTCATTATCACACATTCAAGTTCTGAATTTGTGGTTGATTTTGCTCGAATTATGCCAGGTGTGCCCAAAGCAAAGGTCAAAACCCGTGTATTATTGACGCCACAACACGCAAAACGCTTGATGAAAGCCTTAGGAGACAATGTATTGAAGTACGAAAAAGCCAATGGTCCTATCAAAGATACGGATGATCCGAATGTACCACCCATCAATTTTGGCGGTCCACCAACACAGGCATAAAGAATGCTATAAAAATATTTATCTCTAATTCTATGGTTAAAAAATGCTAAAAAGAATTGAAGATTCCTTTTTCACATAAGGCATTTGAAACCATAGCGTTACAGAAGCGTTAAATCAAGTCATAACTTTGGTTATTTGGGATAGGTGTGCTTTTTTTTAGAGGTTGTGTCCTTGAAAAATAGACCCGATAGTAGTGGTATGGCAAGTAGTTTTTGTGGTTTATGTAGTTTCAGTAGTTGTTGTGGTTCTTGCCTATTACCAAGCCTACTTGCCATAAGAACGGATAGCGGGACTTTGCGTAACGACAAAGCACCTTTACCGTTCTCTCCTAAAACCAAAGAGAATTATTTAATGGTCTATCTTTGTGAATAAGTAATAATTGAGAAATAATAGAGATTGTTTCTTTTTTTTGCTGAAAGAAAATTGCTTGAATGAGTTTTGTTTACCCTTCATTTTTGATTGCGTTATTGGCATTATTGATACCAATAATTATCCATCTTTTTAGTTTCCGACGATTCAAAAAGGTCTATTTTACCAATGTCAAATTCTTAAAGGAGGTAAAAGAAGAAAAAGCCAGTCGTTCAAAACTAAAACATTGGTTGGTTTTACTTTCTCGACTCTTAGCATTGGCATTTTTGGTCTTTGCTTTTGCACAGCCTTTTATCCCAAGAGAAGAAAGCCAAGTCGTCAAAGGTGATAAAGCTGTGAGTATCTATGTCGATAACTCTCGGAGTATGGAGGCGATTAGCACCGATGCGTCCCTGATCGAAAAGGCGAAGCGCAAGGCACGAGATATTGTCAATGCCTATGGCGTCAGTGATCGCTTTCAGATTGTAACCAACGATGCGGAAGGTAAACACCAACGTCTTTTGAATAAGGAGGAAGTTTTGAGCTATATCGACGAAATTCAGCCCTCACCCAATGTCCAAACATTGAGCCAAGTGGTGGATCGTCAAAAACAAGTCTTGAACAAATCGGAATCAGAACAAAAAAATATTTTCTTGATTTCTGATTTTCAAAAAAATATCGTTGATTTTGAAAGCGATACCGTACTCCGCTACTATTTTATCCCTTTACAAGCCATCGCACAGCAAAATGTGTTTATAGATACTGCTTGGTTCGAATCTCCTGTGCGGATGCTCAATACCAACAATCAGCTTGTTTTTCGCCTCAACAATACGGGTTCTGCCAATGTCGAAAAGTCGAAATTGACCCTTAAAATTAATGGACAAACCAAAGCCATTAAAGATTTCTCTTTAGGCGCAAAATCTACCCGCATTGATACCATCAACTTTAGTGTAAGCGAAGCAGGTTGGCACCAAGCAGAGCTGTTTATCGAAGATTATCCCATCAATTACGATGATAGTTTCTACTTGACCTTTGAAATTGAGGAAAGAGTTGATGTATTATCGATCAATCAATCCAAAGGAAATCCGTTTTTAAATGCCTTATTTGATGAAAGTCAATACTTTGTGCTAAAAAATCAATCCGTCAATCAACTGAATTATTCAGAATTTGATAAGTACAGATTGATTGTTTTGAACAATGTTAAAGATATTTCTTCTGGTTTGGGGCTTGAATTAAAGCAATATTTGGAAAATGGTGGGAATGTGGTCATTTTCCCTTCTTCCACCGCAAGTATAGAAAGTTACAATCAGTTTTTACGCTCTGTCAAAGCCAATACGTATGGAAGTCGGAGAGATGGAGAGAAACAAATTGATTATATCAATACAAAACAAGAGGTTTTCCAAGATGTATTTGAGCGATTGCCTCGCAACTTGGATTTGCCAACCGTACAACAAAGCTATGATATAACCCGTTTTTCGGGAGCAGGAGAGGAAAATATCTTACGTTTTAGAGACGGCAATACCTTTTTGGGCAAATACAACGTCAAACAAGGAAAATTATACTTAGCTGCTAGTGCTTTGGATGCCAAAGTTACCAATCTGCCCTCTCACGCTATTTTTGTGCCTATGATTTACAAAATAGCCTTGGTTGGTGGCGACATCAAGCCATTGGCGTACAATATTGGGGACGATAATTTGGTAGAGGTGAACAATGTAAACGACATTCCTACCGATAATTCAGAGGCGCAGATGAAGCTCAAAGGCGAGGCTGGCGAGTTTATTCCCCAACAAAAAGTTTTGGGCAATCGAGCGATGTTGACCATCAACAATCAGCTCAAAGAAGCAGGATTTTACAAACTCTACAAAACCCTATCATTACCCTTAGCCTACTATGGTTTTAACTTCAATCGAAAAGAGTCCGTCTTAGACTATTTCTCCACATCAGAGCTAAAAGACAGCTATAAGGGCGATAATATTAACTTCATTGAAAACGATGATGCCGATTTTGGCACGACTATTGGCGAGATAAACAAAGGCGTAGTCTTGTGGAAGTGGTGTCTCATCATTGCTTTAGGTTGTTTATTCTTAGAAGTTTTATTGCTGAGATTCTGGAAGTCTTAGGTTTTTGTTTAAGTCGTTTGAGTGGTTTTAGTCGTTGTATATAATCCGAGTAAAAATCATAACAACTGCACTAATAAAAATAAGGAGAGAACGGTGGAGTGCTTCGTCGTGGCGCACGGTCCCGCTATCCGTTCTTATGGCAAGTAGGCTTGGTAATAGGCAAGAACCACAAAAACTACATAAACCACAAAAACCACAAAAACTACTTGCCATACCACTACTATCGGGTCTATTTTGGATGGACAGAACTTATATTTTGCTTATATCACTTATATGGTTTAGGACTTATATGCGCTTATATTACTGCTTATATCCCTCATATGGTTTGGAAATAAAAAAAAAACACTAAATTTGATTAGTGTTCATTAAAGAAGTAACCATGGAAGAGCAAAAACCTATATTTCCGATAGCCCTCAAATGGAGCATAATTCTAGCCGCTTTGATGACCATACTATCAGTGGTATCATATGTTTTAGACCTTTCAGGCAATCGTTTGGTTGGATTATTGACTTGGGGACTAATTATTGTAACCCTTTTCATGGGAATACGAGATTATCGAGAATCCAATGGCACCATGACTTTTGGGCAAGGATTGGGAACAGGAATTTTGATAGGCTTTTTGGGAGGACTTTTTGGGGCAATATTTTCTTACGTATTTTTTGCCTTTATTGCGCCCGACGCAATTACAGATATTCTGGAATTGGCAGAAGAAGAAATGGTAAGAGCAGGGAATACAGATGATGAAATAGACCAAGCAATGTCTCTGATGAAGCCATTTATGACGCCAACAGTAATGGCAATAACAAGCTTGGTAAGTACTGTCTTCTTTTCTTTTGTAACCGCTCTGATTGCCGCCTTAATTTTAAAAA
>Ga0209186_1000957_pt1 | contig 22128 bp, 20 predicted proteins | sample SidtaG_FD_187426 | JGI IMG/M metagenome (GOLD analysis project Ga0209186, IMG submission 187426) | Marine algal microbial communities from Sidmouth, United Kingdom - Sidmouth_Male2 metaG (SPAdes) (version 2) | ecosystem: Host-associated > Algae > Red algae > Unclassified | place: Sidmouth...
CGTCGGATCTGGAGCCAAAGCCGCCGGATCTGGATCGAAAGCTGTCGCGATTGGCGCTGGCGCTGCGGCCGTCGCGGCAACGGTTGCTGCTACTGCTAACAACACTGCTACCGCTAGCAACACTGCTTCTGCTAACAACAACAACAACACTGCTGCTGCTAATACGGTCGCAACCCCCGCATCAAATGCGTCATCTTCCGAAGCAGGCGCCATTCCTCCCGCTCCTCCCGAATCGGTCGCTCCTGCTCGATCCGGTATGCGCGTCTATCAGAAGCCTGGTTTGCTAGGTCGATCTTGGTTCCGCTTCCTGGTGCTCTGCCTCTTGGCGGGCCTCTCCGGGCTTGGTGCCTTGGTCCTCGGCATGACCCTTGCCTTCAGCCGGCCGCTCCCGATTTCGCGCAGCTCTATTACGAATGTGATCGAGCAACCCGAGCTCCTTACCGCCGACCCGGTTCGCTTGGTCTGGATTGTCATCGCGTGTTTGGTCAGCTTTATCGGATTCTTGTTTGCCATCGATTATTTCCGCAAGCATCGCGCGCATCATAAGCGCCTTCGTGCGCAGAGCGAAGGCCTATAGCGTAACGCTGCTCGTCATGCGAGTGATTCAACCGACTCACGCCTTCACTCCCTCTCGCTTCGGCTAACAATATGGCCCCTGCTAAAAAACGTGGCACCGCCCGCAAGCCCGCGGTCCGCATTTCCGTGCGCGAAGCGGTCGAACGTTGCTTCCGCTCCGGCGATCTAAAACGTGCCTCCATCATCACGGGCGTCGAAGGGACGCGGGCCCACCAGCGCGTGCAAAAGGCGCGACCCGAAACCTATCAGCCCGAGGTCCGCCTGCAGTACAGCTTGGACTGCGAAGACTTTAAACTCACCTTTCATGGCCGCGTCGACGGCTTGGTTGATCTGCATCCCAAAGACGCGCCCCCCGACCCAACCCGCCAAGTAGTCATCGAGGAAATCAAGTCGACCCGTCGGCCCTTACTCGAAATCGAAGCACGTGAAATCCATTGGGCTCAAGCGCGCATTTACGCTTACATCTACGCCAAAAAGCATGGCTTGGAGGCGGTCGAACTACATCTCACTTATGTCGAGTTGGTCGCATTCCAGGAGCGTACCTTTCGCGAAACTTGGTCCTTTGCCGAGCTCGAAGCCTTCTTCAAGGTGCTCACGGATCGGCTCGTCCCGCTTACCCGTCAAGCCCTCGAATGGAAGGCCCTCCGGAACCAATCGATCCTCCATCTCGACTTTCCGTTTCAGGCGCCACGCCGTGGCCAGTTTCGCTTCATGCGTGAGGTGAATCGTCGCTTCGATCACAGCCAAGAACTCTTTATCGAAGCCCCGACCGGTATCGGGAAAACCATCGCGGCAGTTTTTCCCGCGGTCAAAGCCCTCGGGCAAGGGCGTTTCGGACGCATCGTTTTCCTTACCGCAAAAAACAGCGGCAAACATATCGCACGCCAAGCCTTCGAGCGACTTCGCAGCGAAAACCTGCGGCTCAAAGTCATCACCCTCACCGCGAAAGACAAGTTAACCTGCGTCGAGGGGGAGCGCTGCGATCCCATGACCTGCGAAAATGCGGTAGGCTATTTCGACCGGCTTCCCGGCGCCATTAAAGCCATGTTCGCCTTCGATATCTGGGACCCCGAACGCATCGCAGAAATCGCTCGGAAACACGCGATCTGCCCCTTCGAATTCTCCCTCGATTTGTCGACGTGGGCCGACGTGGTGATTTGCGATGTGAACTACTTTTTTGATCCCCGCGTGGTGCTGCGTCGGCTCTTCGAAGTCTCGAAAGAAAAAAACGTGCTGCTCATCGATGAAGCGCATAACTTGGTGGGGCGTGCCCGTGACATGTTTTCCGCTAGCCTTTCGCTTGAGGCGATTCGCGAATGCTCTCGCACCGTATCCGCCGGCGACCCCGCCTTGGCGCGAGCGCTTGATAAACTCGGATTCGCCATGGAAACTGCCGCCAAAGGACCGGGCGTACAGCTGGAAAAACCAAAGCAGATTCTTCGCGCGGTACGTGAATTTCATGGGGTAGGGGAGGCTTGGCTGTCCTCCGATCAGCAAGTACCCTGGAAGGATTTTTTCCTCGAAACCGTGTTCGAGGCCGCGAGCTTTTTACAGGCCGGCGATCGCTTTGATGACGATTTTCGCTTCTTTCACGAAAATGAACGCGATGGCCTGGTGCTGAAAATCTTCTGTCTTGATCCCGGCCGTCTGCTCAAGCGGGCCCGTAAAAAAGCAGAGTCGACCATCTTTTTCTCCGCGACCTTGAGCCCGGCTGATTATTATTTGGACCTGCTCGGGGCCGATCCGCCCTTTGGCTTGGTGCAACTTCCGTCGCCTTTTCCTCCAGAAAACCTCGAGATCTTTGCCGGCGAACATTTGTCGACCACCTATCGCGAGCGCGACGAAAATTATCAGCCCATCGCCAAGCTCGTGAGTGGCTTTTGTCGCTACGCCCCAGGTAACATTTTGGTCTTCTTTCCGAGTTATGTTTTCATGCAGTCGGTGGCGAATTTTTTCGATCCGCCCGAAGGAGCCGAATGGATCGTGCAACGCCGTGACATGTCCGAGAACGCGCGGAATTTGTATCTCAATTTATTCACCCAAGGCACCAAGCCTGCGATTGGCTTTGCCGTCATGGGCGGAATTTTCGGCGAAGGCATCGACTTGATCGGCGATGCGTTGAACGCAGCCGTGATGGTTGGGGTCGCCCTCCCGCAAGTCGGGGTGGAGCAGAATTTAATCAAGGGCTACTTCGAAGGCAAAGGGAAGCAAGGCTTCGATTACGCCTACACCTACCCAGGCATTAGTCGGGTGCTCCAGGCCGCCGGCCGTGTGATCCGAAGCGAAACCGATCAAGGAAAACTTCTGCTCATCGATCGCCGTTACGGCACCCCGAAATACGCCGCCTTGTTCCCCGAGCATTGGCCGGAAATTCAATGGGCCCGCAAGGGCGGCAAGAAGTAGAGGCGGGATTGCCCTAAAGCATTCGTCGTTTTTTTGACAGGATTTAGAGAATGAACAGGATGATTTTTGTCTTCGCTGGAGTAGGCTTCAGCGAGCGGCGAAAGTAACTCTAAGCTCCGAAGGAGCGAAGGCACGTAGCCCCGAGGCTCGCCTCGGGGAGCTCCGAAGGTGCGCAGGCTTCGTTCCTTAAAGCCCCGTTACCATCAACGAGGCTCTCTCCATCCCCTAAAGATCCAAGGCGGCCAAGGCTTCCGGCAAACCCGGATGGTCAAAGGTAAAGCCAAGTGCTTCCAGCTTCGCGGGCAACACCTTCGCGCCACCCAACAAAAGAGCTTCGCCCATCTCACCAAACATCTTCTTAATGATAAAGGCGGGCGCCGGAATCGCGGTCGGGCGGTTGATCGCCTCTCCGAGGGTCTTCGTGAACTCCGCGTTGGCAACCGGATGTGGAGTGGTGAGATTAATCGCGCCCTCCACGCTCGGGTGGGTCGTAACAAATTCAATTGCACGGAGAATATCGTGCATGCCAATCCAGCTCATCATTTGTTTGCCGGTGCCGACGCGTCCGCCCATCCCCATCTTAAACGGAGGGAGCATTTTTTCCAGCGCGCCCCCATCAGGGGTGAGGACAATCCCGATGCGAATATGGCTGGTGCGGATCCCCGCCTCGCGTGCGGCCTCGGCCGCATTTTCCCATTGCACGCAAATGTTAGACATGAAGCCTTCGCCCGGGCTGCTCACCTCAGTTAAGCTTTCATCGCCTCGGTTGCCGTAATAGCCAATCGCGGACGCGCTAACAAAATGCGATGGTTTTGTCTCAAGCCCCGCCATGGTCTTGGCCAAAAGCGCGGTGCAGTCTACCCGGCTATCCACGAGGATTTTTTTCCGCGCTTCGGTCCAGCGGCCCTCGGCGATGCCCGCCCCCGATAGGTTGATCACCGCGTCCACCCCGTCAAAGGCAGCCGGCGAAAGCGTTCCCGCACCAGGATCCCACTGAATTTCGTTAGAATGGGTTGGGTCACGGCGGACGAGTTGCACGCAGCTATGCCCTGCGGCTTCGAGTTTCGGCATTAAGGCGGATCCAACTAGGCCGGATGCGCCGCTTAATAAAATCTTCATGTGCTTCCTTATCGCTCTTTGTTCCCCAATTCCTTACAAAGAAATTATGGAAGAGTACATCCCACAATTGGGCCGAATGGTCTATACCCCCCCAAATGGGCCGCCACCCGGGGTTCGCCCCAATCAAGAAATCTATCAACACATGGGACGCGATAACATCTTTAAGATGTGCGAAGACTTCTACACTTTGCTCGGCCAAAGCGCGATTTCCCATATGTTTCCCGATACGCCGGAAGGCTTAAAAGCCGCGTCTCAGCGCCAAGCCATGTTTATGTCTGGCGCACTTGGCGGTCCACCGCTTTACGCGCAAATTATCGGTCCCCCTCGCATGCGGGCCCGCCATTTACCCTTCGTGATCGACAATGCCTCCCGCCTAGAATGGCTCCGCTGCTTCAAAAAGGTGCTCGAAACCCCTGAAACCTACGACTTTCCTGCCGACGACGTCGCTGGGTTCATTTACTTTCTCGAAGGCTTTTCGGCCTGGATGGTGAACAAGAAAACGCCAAGCGAGACGCCCCATAAAGACCAAGATGCCTCTGATTCCGCCGATGGCGCTTCCCAAACTTGATGAGGCGCTTGCAATTCATCGCCTTTCGCTTTTGGGTCGGGCTGTGAAAATGTGGGATACTGTATTGAAGATGTTGTGGCTGGGCTTTTGGGGCGCGGGCATGTTGCTCGTTGGATTCCTGTCGACCGCGAACGCGCAGGTAGAAGCACGCTATCTCACCCAGCTCCAAGCGGTTACTCCGGCGGACCTCGTTGCCGCCGAAGCCTCCTTTGATGCCACCGGGAATCGGGTGGTGTTCCAGAGCATCCGTGATCCGTTGAACCCATTTCATCAAACCTTCCTCCACGAGTTGACCACTGGGAAAACCAAACGCGTTTCGCCCGGCTTTGGTCGGAGCTCTTCCCCGATGCTGCACCCCGATGGCGAGCAAGTTCTGTTCGCGTCGACGCATAACGATCGCAAGGCCCGCGAAAAACAAGCGGCCAATACCTCCTCCCGTTTTGACCCTTCCTTTGACCTCTACATCCAGGATCAGCTTCGAGGAAGTCTCACCCGCCTCACCGAGGCCGAAGGCTACGACGCCGAATGCGCCTTCTCGCCCGATGGCGAATGGGTGGTCTTCGCCTCCAACCAAGGTGTGTATAGCAAGCCATCGCTGAGCGAAGCTGAAATGGCCGAACTCAATCGAGATCCCAGCCAGTTCGTTGACCTGTATTTGATTCGTGCCGATGCCTCAGGCCTCCGTCGCCTCACCACCGAGCCAGGCTATGATTCCCAACCCTGTTTCGATCCCAAGGGGGAGCGCATCGCTTGGATCCGGACCCTTCCCGGAAAACAAACCTCGCTCTTATTTAGCATCAAGCGCGATGGCAGCGATCTGCGTGCACTGGCCCGCAATATCGTTGGCGCCGGTGCCCCGCACTTCCATCCCTCCGGAGCCTACCTCGTTTTTACCGCTGAGTCTTGTAGCGGCAGCGCGGCCCCAGCCATCGCCTCAGGTATAAAATCCGGTCGCAATGTCTACGTTCAGGCTGCGGACGGAAAAAGCCCGCCCATGCAAGTCACGGTCGGGGCTGGAGTCGACAGCGACCCAAGTTTTGACCAAAGTGGAAAGCAACTTGTGTTCACTCGCCAGCAACGGGCCTCTCTCGCGCCGCGAATATTTATCGGCCAGTGGAATCACCCCGCCGTCTTGCAGGACCTTGGTTCGGCTCGGGCCGCGATTGACTCCGCGCCAGTGGAATCCATCCCCGCGCCAACCGTTGCGGCTGAGCCCACGGTAGCCCCTGAGCCTACAGCTATCGTTTCTCCTGCAGCTATCGTGCCTCCTTCAGCTTCGGCGCCCTCCGTTGCCTCCACCCTTCCCGCGCCACAGCCGATGGTGCCAACACCCCAGCCAAAGCCCGTTGCGCCAGAGCCAGTTGTTGCAAAGCCGATCGCGCCTCCTCCTGTTACCAACACTGTTGTCGCTGCTGCTGTCGCTGCTGCTGTTGCTCCTGCCGTTGCTGCTGCTACTCCTCCTACTCCGGTTGTAGCCAAGCCAGCGGTCAACACAAAGCCCACCATCACCGAAGCAGATATCCTATATCGTATGAGCCTCCTGTCGACTTCGCAGGGGAGTAGTCTCTCTGGACTCGCGGCCGAATTCCAAGGCTTGGGATTTCAAGTCCAGCGCGACCCACAAGTTCCTTCACTCATCGCGCAAAAGCCGACCGCATCGCGGCCAAGTAAAGGTCGCTTGGTGATTGGTGTCGCGCCCCCCGATTTGTCGGACGAAGCTAGCCTCTGCAGCCTCGCTATCCTGTTCGAGATTGCTGAGTCGGGCATGCGCCTGCCCTACGATCTTAGTTTAGTGGTCTGGGGCGTATCCGAAAATCTGCCAGTCAAGCCCTCACCCGAAATTCTTCGGGTTTCGGCCTTAAGGCAACAGTCCTTTCTGCAAAAGGACTTGTTGCCTGGGAATGGCGGGGCTAAAAAAGCTGCTGCCACTCAATGGCAAACCAGCGTGGAGCAATTTATTCAGTCGCCACGCTTTGACTCTGCCTTTACCTCGCAGGTCGTTTATATCCATCTCGGCGACCTAGCCGGTTATTCGGATCAACTCGATCTGCGCGGCACTCGCACCAGTCGGGATTGGCGTGAAGAAGTCGAGCGGGCCAATGTACCGATTGGATTGAAGCTTGGTTTTGAATCCGAGCTCCCGTCTCGTGATCCTGGTCTGAGTTTTTATGCCAAGGGGATTCCTAGCTTGTCGCTGCATGCCGCCGGAGCCGGACAGGTCAATGCGCAGGATGCGGCGCGGATTGCTCGTTTCGTCGGGATTTTGCTTCGTCGCCTTGGCTCGCGAAGCGAAGAGCTACAAGTGGTTGAGATTCCTAAGTCGGTCGCGCCTGCGCTAAAAGCACCAATAAAGCACGTCGCTGTCGCGCTCGGAACCTTGCCCGACTACTCTGGAGCGCAGGCCAAAGGTTTGTTGCTTAATGGGGTGATCGCGGGATCTCCTGCCGAAAAATCAGGTTTGCGCGAAGGTGACATTATCGTGTCTCTCGGGGGTCAAAAGGTTGGAAGCATATATGATTATCATGACGCACTGGACCGTTTGCGGGTCGGCGAAGCCACCAGCATCACCGTCTTACGCGACAAAATAGAAACTGAAATACCCCTCATTCCTGAAGCGAGAAACTGACATGGCAGACAATATTCCCCTCGGCGCAATCAAAACCGTCTTCGGCTGGTTTTTTAAAAAACATCTTGGCCGTCTCTCCCTCGTCGCTCTTTTGGGCGGTGGCGGCATCGTTACCGACACCCTTGGGGTCAAAAGTACTTTGCAGCATAAAATCCCCGCCTTAGGCGAAATCCTTGGCGCGGAAAAGCGGGATGTGTTGATCGATCGGATCGAAGACGCGCAGAAATCTCAAGAAGAGGTGAAGGAGCAATTCCAAACCGCGCTCGAGGCGTTTAAGGATTTGACCGGATTTGACGGTGGCGAGCTCGAGAAAAAATATGTCCAGTTGAAGTCAGAGTACGAACGCTCAGCTGACGTAGTGAAAAACGTGGGCAGTCGGATTGATAAAATCACCTCGGCTAGCAATCGCATGCTCGATGAATGGCGGGACGAACTCAAAGAGTACAGCAATCAGGATACGCGTCGTTCATCGGCCGAAAAATTTGATTCAACCCGTCAGCGCCTCGACGAGTTGATCGCAAAAATGCGGACCGCGGAGTCGCGCGCCGACACAGTACTTGGCGCTCTGAACGATCAAGTCTTGTTCCTGAAGCACAACTTGAATTCACAGGCGATCGCGGACTTAAAAGACGAAGCGGCAAAAGTGGAAAACGATGTCGAAGGGTTAATCCGCGACATGGAAGAGTCGATTCAAGCCGCCAAAGAATTTGTCACTGCGTTTGAAGCGAATACCTAAGAAGTGACCTGCATTCGTTCGCTCCGCTGTGGCGGTTTTGATGTGTAGGAATTTTTTGTTAGCTGGATTGACTCCGCCTCCAAAACGGGTCTATGCCGCTGGAACGGATGCTCTTGGGCCTTGCGGAAGCCTAGATATTCCTTTGCCACTCATTCCTCTGTACGGTGGATGGGGTATTTTTGATTTTCTTGCATCGATTCTACCGCGAAGAGGCAAGTGGACGAGGAGCCTGGGAGCGCCGACGTCCCCGTCGGCATCCTATTTCATAGGTTCGAAGAGGGCTACGTTCATAGCCTCATGGACGGACTGAACCCTTGTATTGGCTTGCGCACTGAGGCGGGACGCCTCAGCCACTTTATGCCGCTGGAACGAATGGTCTTGGGCCTTGCGGATGCCTAGATATTCCTTTGCCAAAGATGTCAATGTGACGGAGGCGTCATGCCTCTGTGCGGTGGATGGGTGTTTTTGATTTTCTTGCATCGATTCTACCGCGAAGAGGCAAGTGGACGAGGAGCCTGGGAGCGCCGACGTCCCCGTCGGCATCCTATTTCATAGGTTCGAAGAGGGCTACGTTCATAGCCTCATGGACGGGCTGAACCCTTGTATTGGCTTGAGCACTGAGGCGGGACGCCTCAGCCACTTTATGCCGCTGTAACGAATGCTCTTGGGCCTTGCGGATACCTAGATATTCCTTTGCCACTCATTCCTTTGCCAAAGATGTCAATGTGATAGAGACGTCCCGCCTCTACGTGGTGGATGGGGTGTTTTCGATTTTTTTGCGGACTGCTTTTGCTGAGTTACCCGTGGTCTTGACGGTATCGTTCGGTGCGTCCAGAGGTGAACAACGGTCATTTCTTATTACTTTCCCGCGAAATAAGATGCCGACGGGGACGTCGGCGCTCCCAGGCTCCTCGTCCGCTTGCTTCTGCGTGGTTGAAATCCACGCTATGGCGCCTGCGTGGCCTGGTCTTCAATGACTTGTTTCAATCCGGTCACCACCCGGGCGAGGCTATCAAAATCGACCTTGTCTGCGGTGTCGGTGACTTCGTGATAATGCGGGTAACGCATCAAGGCGGTATCCGTTACCATGATGCCGGGCACATCGATCTGCCAGAAGCTCCAGTGGTCAGACCAGCTTACCCCCGGAATCGAGGTTGGAAGCGCGCCGCCTCGGGAGGGGAAGTCGACCCGTTCGCGGAAGCTCGCTACCGATTGTTTAAGTACATCAGACGAGGCGCGATTACTAACGAAGGCGATGAAATTTCCTGTGCTCGGATAGAAGGGTTTGAGGAGAACCGGGACCTTTTGGCTGTTCGGCTCGTCGGTGAAATAGCCCATGGTCTCGAGGCTGTACATCACCACGACATGTTCTTCTTTGTCGAAAATATCTCGGGCGTACACCAGCGAGCCCATGGTGGGTTGCTGGAAATTGGGTGGTTCTTCGTTGGTGAAAAAGACAAAGCGAAGGGTGCGGTCGGTTTCGATCTTGGAGAAATGTTTGGCCAGCGCCATGTTGGCCACGGTGCCGCTGCCGTTGTCGTTCGCGCCCACGGTGCCAAACATGCTGTCGTAATGCGCCCCGATAACGACGATCTCATCCGGGAGGGTCGTGCCTTTTTTTTCTGCCACGAGGTTATAGCAGTCGATGTTTCGTACCCTGTATACTTGCCGGTCCATGGTGTATCCGAAGCTCTTGAGATAACTTTCGATCAGGTCGGCCGAGCGGTCGAGGTTTTGTGGGAGGAAGATGTTGCGTTGTCCGACCGAGCTGATGACATCCTGCATGTAACCTTGCAGTTCTTTGGAGAGGGCGGGGATTTCGGGTGTATTCACGGGTGGGTTTCCCGAAAAACTCCGGCCCGGCATGTTGGTCGAGCAACTCATGAGCAGGCAGAAGCCACCAATTATCAGCGCAAACAGGAGCAGGAAGCGGGAGAATTTGAACGAGAGTTGATTCATCACTTTAAAGAATAGGGGGATTTCGACCTTTCTTCAAGTCTGCTTGGATGAGGTGCCGTGATCGATTGCCCTCGCTTACGGGTTGACTGTCTTGGCTGATTCACTAGCCATCTTGCATGTCAGAAGAACTGCCTAAACGCTTGCCTCCTTGGATTCGCTCTTCCCTCAAGACGGACAAAGGATTCTCCTCGGTTCACACCTTGGTCGATGCTTTGCGCCTCAATACGGTGTGCGAAGAGGCGAAATGCCCTAACCGCCATGAGTGCTGGAATCGTGGTACCGCCACGGTCATGATCCTCGGCGACACCTGCACCCGGAGCTGTGGTTTTTGTGCGGTCAAAGCGGGGCGTCCCGAAGGCTTGGACACGGATGAACCGCGTCGCGTCGGCAAGGCGGCCAAGGCGATGGATCTCAAGCACATTGTGATTACTAGTGTGGCTCGGGATGATTTGCTCGATGGTGGCTCAAGCATTTTTGCCGACACGATCGAAGCGGTGCGTAGCGAACTCCCAAAGTGCACCATCGAAATTTTGACCCCTGATTTTGAAGCGCGGCCAGATGCTCTGGATCATGTCTTGCAGGCGCGTCCGCATGTATTTAACCACAACTTGGAAACCACGAAACGCTTTCAAGCTACGATTCGCCCGCAGGCGAGTTACGGTCGTTCGCTCAAGACCTTGAAGACCGCCGCCGACTTTGATCGCAACATCGGAGTGAAGTCGGGCATCATGCTTGGCTTGGGCGAGAGCGACGACGAAGTGCTCGAGGCCTTACAAGATTTGTATGACGCTGGGGTGCGAATTTTGACCTTGGGACAATATTTACGTCCTTCGCGCGAGCATCATCCGGTGGTGCGCTATGCGGAACCCGAGGTGTTTGAAACCCTTGGCCGCCAAGCCAAGGAGATGGGTTTCATCGCGGTCGCATCTGGGCCGATGGTTCGTTCCAGTTACAAGGCCGATGAGTTATACGCGGGTTACATTGCTTCGCTGGCTGAGTTGCCCGCTTAGGGATCGTAGGGCGGATGTGGAAGCAAGCCTACGTGGTTTAGCAAAAGATTGAGCAAGACGTCGGGAACGGACGGTTTCGTTTTTAGGCGGGGGTTTCAGGGGCTAACCTGAAACGTTATGATGGCGTTTCAACCCTCTTCCAACCTTCTTCCAACCTTCTTCCAACCTTCTTTCAACCTTCTTTCAACCCTCTTTCAACCGCCGTTCAACTTTCTTACAACCGCCAAGCGAAGCGCGGGAGAAGGCATCGCTGTGTAACAAATCAGCATATCTCGGGCTAGAGGTTCTATTCGCCTGAAAGGCGAAAACAGCGTAGCGATCGGCACCGCCCATCGATTGGTTTCGGAGCCGGAATCAAGTCTGAAAGACTTGCACAGATTGCGGCTTTTCGTCTTTAAGTGCTCGAGTGCCGACGCACCTTCGGAGCTTGGTGTTTGGCCGATTCGCAACCCCGAGGCGAGCCCGGATATTTCATCAAAATTTATCGAACCCATAGGTTTAGCGGGTGAGATTGAGGGGTGACCAGACGGTTTGGAAGATTACTGAGAATAGTTGAAGCTATCTGATTGATTCGTCCAGATCGTATGGGCCAAAATAAGGAATAAGGAATAAGGAATTCGCAACCGAATCTGCGAAGCCCGACAGGCTCCTAACCTTATTCCGGCACTGGAATCGGGCGGCCGGAGCGGTCCAGCAGAACCCCTTCGACGACCGCGAGGTAGGTGCGGTTCACGTATTTGGCTTTGCCGAACAGGCCGTCTTTTTTACCGGGCTCTTTGGCTTCGCGCTTGGTCCAACGAGCGATCTCAATGCGTTTGCCCAACGGGAGAGCGAACTCTTTTTCAAAGATACGTTGGCTGAATAGTGGGCGACGAATGCTGCCTCCTTGGAATTCCAAATCGTCCCAGCTTTCGAAGTCGGTGAGGCTGAGTTGCATTTGCACCATGACAGGGTGGCGAAGCAAATCGTTTACGCTCATGTGGGGGAGAGCGCCGACAAGCTTCGGCAGGAGATCGAGGCAAATTCCCGTATCCACCGAACGCATGGTTTTTGGTGTGAGTTCCATCTTCCCAGATTTGCCACGCTGCCAGACATGGTGGTCGGGGAACGGGATGGATTCAACTATTTCCATACGGGCGTTGCTGAAAGGGGCGGTGGTGACCTGCGGTGCGGCGAGGATGTCGCCGACCTGATTCGCTTCTGCTCCGAGATCCTTTTTCTTTTTGTCGATCGGTTCGAGTTGAATGATGAAGGTTTGTAGCGCGACGCTAACGGGCCAGGCGGCGGAAGCGAGAATGCGATCGTTGGCGCTGAGTGGAATTGTTTTCTTCGGGAAGATCGAAAAGGGGGTTGGCTTTTCCTGAACCAATTCGGTGGACTTGCTGGCGGCCTCTTGTCCCTTTTTCAGAGCTTTGGCTTCTTTCGCCGTTTTGGCTTCCTTCTCCGCTTTGGCTTCATTGATTTCGGCTTCGACCGGTATATCCTTTTGGATTTTGGAGACGGGCGCTGCAGTTGTAGACGGAGGCGTTGGTTTCGCAACTGGGGCTAGTTTGACGTTGATTGCTCTTGGGCGACCGGAGGCGGTGCCGTTTATGCTAGGCGGTATGTTGATTGATGGGCTGCTTGGACTTGTCGGTGCTTGCGTGGTTGCGGAGTCAGCTTGAGTCGTTGTCGCTGGTTTCGCAACTGGGGCTAGTTTGACGTTGATTGCTCTTGGGCGACCGGAGGCGGTGCCGTTTATGCTAGGCGGTATGTTGATTGATGGGCTGCTCGGGTTTGTCGGTGCTTGCGTGGTCGCGGAGCCAGCTTGAGTCGCTGCCGCTAGTTTTGCTGCTTCTGATGTTGCAGCTGCGAAGGCTGGGTTTTCTGCTGCTTCTTTTTCGGAGAGGCTGGATGGATCCTTTGTTCCGCAGCCGCTGGTCATTAAGATTAAGCTTAGTGCGAGAAGGGGGAGTGGAAGAAAGATAGAAAAGCAAAAGCGCATGTGAAGGTCCGAAATCAAAAGTTTGTGAGTTTGGACTGAAGCCGAAAAATGGGTTTGGAGCAACCCGCTTTTGCTTTAAATGCATTGAATCCAAGGGGATGCGAAATGTTGGTAGGAAGGTATTCATCGTCTGGCCCAGGAGCTTGTCGGACTTAGCAGATCAGGTCGTGTCGGAAGAAGCCCTGTATGGCTCGTATGTCTTCTATATCAACCCCAGCTTCTTCGGCAAAGTCTGGCCATTTTTCTATCGACTGGCGCACCGAGGAAAAGACCTCGCGCTGACTCGCCTTCGAAATTCGGAAGCGATCCCCCACGCTGCGGAAGTCGTTGCCATCAAAATGATCCCGCTTCCCATTGATGGTCATTTGATGGCTTTGGGTCCACGCACCCTGAGGGTTGTAGCTGAAGGTGATGTCGTAACTGAGGGTGATGTCATAGCCTGGGCTAAGTCGCCATTGTCCGCTTCGGTCCATGAGGAAGGCGATGTTCTTTGTGTGGTCGTCTTGGTTGCGAGCCACCGCGTTAAAAACCATGCGGCGAAACTGTTCGATGATCTCGCCTTTTGAAAGGCCGATTTGAAGCATGACATCCATGGCTTGTTCGTAGGATGCGCCGCCAGCAATATTGAAATCTAAATGAGCCATGCCGCAGAGGGTTTGCATGTGAAGCTTACCGCCTTGGTCATCGCGGTCGAATCGGCGAGTCATAAAGTGGTTGCGTCCGTTTTCTTGGAGCAGGCGGCAGTCCGCCATTTCGATTCCGGCGGCCCGCGCCATCAGGTGGTAGGCGTATTCGATTTTTGCGAATCCTTGTGGGTCAGCCAATTCTTTGTCTCGGTTCCCGTCTACCCCGTCAAATTTGATGAGCCAGTAGGTGAAGCGAGGTGGAGCTGCAACTTGCCCAGAACGGATCTCACCCGTTTCAGGATTCCAGGCGATGACAGCTTTGGCGCGTGCTCCCCCAGCAGAGGTGCCGACTTGGATGATTTGATTCAAGGCGGCTTCATTTAGTTGGTCGGAGGCTGAAAGTGATTTCGCAAGCTGTCCGCGATTAGCCACGGCTGTATTTGCAAGGGTAACCAATTGGGCGATGTCCAGTTGGTCGCTTTGGGTGTCGGTGCTTCGAATCGCTGGTTTGAATTCTAGGGCGCCCATGCCTCGTGAGCCGATATAGCAGAGTCGTTCGACTGGGCTAAAAGACTTCTGGTCGCGACCTTGCCGGGTCAGCCATTGGTCAATGAGGAGGTTGCCAAATCGATCCGGTAGGGAATCCGCGAGCATGCCGGGAAGGCCTTGAAAGCTCTCGCGAGCTAATTGTGGGTATGAAAAAACGCGGCTGGATCCAATGGGGACCGAAGGCGAAGACTTTACAAGTGGAAGCATTAGCGGGGACAATTCGATCCCGCTCTTTGCAAAGGCGGGAGTATACTCGAAGCTCCCGCATTCCGTTTTACGATTCCAATGCACGGCTCCGATTGTGGTTCCCCAGAGGACAACCTCGGCCAAGTCAACGCTCACGTTTCATCTCCCCATTTCCATTCTGGAGTGGCTTCTCGAACTTGGGTCGGCTTCTGTTTTCGTGAGACCCGTTTTGCGGTGGGAGGGGTGTTCGCTTTTGCCGCCCGAAGTTGTTCTATCGGGGAAATCGGTGCTGGCGCGAAAAGGGATTCGAAGCGATCGAGAAGGTGGAGTTCGTCGAGGCAAGCGATCAGGATAGGCAACGAACTGCTCTTGCCGTTTTCCATCTTCGATATCGTGAGTCGGGATGCGCCAACGCGTTCAGCCATATCGCCTTGGGACAGGCCAGCTGCGATGCGATGCCTGCGGAGAAATGCACCAATGATGTGTTGGGTCTGTGTGCTCATGTTGAGTGTATTATGTGCTTTCTTCTTTTAACGGCAATAAAATACGCTAGAATTAAAACTATAATGCATGTATAAATACGCATTAATTGTTTAAATTAGATTAATGATCATATATACAATCATACAGGTTCGATCGCAAAGCGTATAAGAAGTTACTTAGGGATAGGAAAATACCGTTCGCCCTTCTTTCCCGGGCGGATATTTCGGTAGCGAATTTCTGCCGTGTCGGTTTCGACGAAGAGGGTGTAGGTGCCTGCTTCGAAGACTGGAGGGGCGAAGTCAGCAGCGATACGGAGGGCGTAGATCGTCTCACCGTCTTTGGAAACGTGGACCACGGGTTCGCCAGATCCGCTGACCGTGGGTAAGTAGCCGGTGGGGTTTTGTTGGTTGTTTTCCAATTGGTGAATCGTGTGGGGCCAACCGGAGTAGGGAGGATCTGTTTTCGGGTCGGCGTGGAGCGGCCAGCACTCGGCGGTGTAGAGTCGCTTCGCTTTGTTGAAGCGGACGATGCCATAGCCGGGCATCTTGTCGTGAAGTTGGGCGGGTTTGTGTCCAGTGGAAATGCCGGTGAGCTGGGTTGGGTTTGTCACCGCATGCACCGTGACTTTGTTGCCGAATCCGTCGTGGTGGCGCGCAAAGATCGCGGCTTGTCCCGGAGCGCGATGGGTTCCTTCCACGTCGGGTTTCCAGCCACGGGGATAAAAATTTGCGATGCTGGGCACGCAAAAGGACCAGCTGGCGTCGTTGTGTTGGTCGATGCCATGATGCACCAGAGAGGCGAGATGTTGGTCGCCGGCGAGGTGCATGGCGTAGCCCTTGCGGAGGACATGTAGAGCTCGGTTGCGTCCGCTTTGCGGCCAGCCGTTGCTGTCGAGGTCAGCGATGAGACGGAAGAGATCTTCGCCGTGATGCGTGGCCATGTTCGCGAAGATCGTTTGCGAGAGCGACATCTTCATACGCTGGCCTTCCCAATCTTCCACCCATTGCTCGAGAAAGCGGAGTTGCCGATCGCCCAAGAGCGAGAGTCCGGGGGTGTCGGCTTTTTTCATGTCGAAGGCGGGGTCGTTGATGTGGTCGGCGCGACCTCGGGTTTTTCCGTCGACTCGTCCCGAGCATCCGGATTTAAATTTTCGATCTTCGAGGATGGCGAAGCCGATTCCGCCGTAGGTCATGGAGGTAAAGTAGCTTCGAATGCCTTGGCTGAGCGGCTCTGGATCGTAGGGGTCGGGTAGGTGACTGCATTGGGTGACTTCGACCATGTGAACAAATTCGGCGGGATGTACGTAGCCGCCTTTGTCGTCTTTATCGGTTTTCCGACCGCCTTCGCCCCAGAGGTTTCCTTGGAAGACATCGTGGTCATCCGGAATGGTGATACAGGGGCGTTCGGCCATGATGTCGCGATAAGCCCAGCAGAAGAGGTACCATTTATAGAGGTAGTCCAGCATGATGTTTTCGTGGTCGGGAAAGCTAGGGCTTCGGTCCTCGTAAACTTGGTCGCCGGAAAAAAAGAGGAGGTCGGGATCGTGATGCACCACTCGCGCGTTTAGGGTGGTGTGGGGAAACCAGATGTTGTCCGTATCGTACCTGAAGGTGCCGTTGCCGATACCGGGTCGGGCGAGGTTGTGGTTGCCGGTGAAGCCCGCGATCACAAATTCGGGTTTGTCGACTGGGTCCGCGCGGACGGTGCCTTTCCAAGCGGTTTGATCGCCATAGCGAACGCGCACCGGCACAGCGGCTGTTGCCTCCCAATCTTCGACTCGAAAGGTCGCAGTAAAACTTGGGGTGCGAATTCGCGCCATGGCTAGTGCTTCCCATGTACCATCGGCCTTGGTTTGGCCTTCCAGGATTGCCATTTTTGGGTCGGATGCGCCGCGCGGCATAAACTGTGACGTGAGCTTTAGAGTGCCGCCGCTTAAGGTGTACATGCTACTGATGAGCGGGCCGCAGCGGTCTTCAAGGCGAATGGTGAAGCGATCGCCTTCGGCCTGAAAGTCATTGAATAGGGCCTGCGCGTTATGCGCTACAAGCGCGACATTGCCCAGCAGGCGTTTGGCGGGAAGGGTGATGCTGAGTTGATCGTAGCGAGAAATGATTTTGAGCTCGATGGTGTCACCGACGCGGGTTCCTTGGAGTTCGAGCCGAGTGGTCATCTTGGCTGGCTTCCCGAGTTTCAGCACCTTGTTTTGATTAGAGAAGTCTCGAAAGAAAAGGCGCCCCTGTTGATCCACTCCGGCATAAATTCCTGCATGGGGACCCGGGCTGTGATGGATTAAAGCGGCGGCTCGAACATCTAGGCTGGCTCCGGCTCCGACGAGAAAACCACAGGATGCTTGGGGATGAGGTGTAACTGGCGTAGCCTTTTTTTCACTTCCTGGCTGTGGGGGGCGATCCACTTTTGCTTTCGCTTCAGGATTTAATTCGATGTGGGCCGAGAGAGAGAAATCGGCTCCTTGCTCATTTAAGCGGTGGGTGAGGAGATGGAGGGTGCGCATCGGAAGCGGGCGATGGCATTCGAAGCGGCCGTGTTGGATGCGCCAGTCTTGCAGGCGGTTGGCCCAAAAGTCCGGCCCGACCCAGTTGCGGTGGTTATTCCCGTCGGCAACGCTTTGGTTTGGCAAAGCGCAAAGGCCACAGAGCGCTAGGAGAACGAGACCGTGCAGGGCGTTTCCGATCATTCCGAAGCGGGTTGACGGTTTACACGAAAAGGCGCTCGGCGAGGGGCGATGAAGCGAATTGAAAAATGGCATGGGGGCATTCCGGTTAAAAGGAGGGTTATGGTTAGCAGAAGCGCGGTTGTTGATCAATTGCTCGCAACTGCATTGACAATGTTATCCGTGGAACCCTAGATTGCCCCTCGATGTATATTCACTGTTTCATTTTAGATTGGGAAGAAGCCAAGCGGCGTTTGCTGGCCGAAACCTTAGGTGAAGATATTGTCGCGTTTGCTGATGATGATTCCCATGAGGCGGTCGACGCCGAAGGCGACGAGGCTTGGATCATCGATCCCGTCGCGCTCGAGCTTTGGCCTTACGATCTCTTGGCGCAATACGACGCCATCGCGCGGGTGCATCGTGTCATGGTCTCCTACCTTAACATGGGGAATCAGTTAGCCTGTGCGTCGTCGGTTGAGCAGGTTATTGACGAGGGGCTCTCGCACAACGACCTTGAGGAATTTGGCCCAAGTCTGGATATCGAACTCTTTCCTGCCTGTTACAGTCCTGACAAGGTTGGGGTGATTGCGAACTCGTTTAAGATGGTGGATTCAGTGGACTACGAAACCGCCTTTCGCGAGCAAGGGTTGATCGAAGATCTGCCTGAGTTCGAAGATTTTGATGGCGAAGTCTTGGACTATTTCGCTCAGTGGGAAGATGTGTTTCGTCTCGCGGCGGATCAAGGCAAGGGCGTGATGGTCATGGTCACGCCGGCATAAGATCATCCTTCCTGAATACGACAAGACCTCGGAATCGATTTATGGATACCAGCCCACTAGACAATTTTAAGATCGTCCTTTCACGTCCGCATTACGCGGGAAACATTGGCTCGGTGTGTCGAGCCATGAAGAATATGGGCTTGTCCAACCTCGTCATCGCCACTCCGCGCGACGACTGGTACGAAGACGAGCTTCGCAAGATGGCTTTGAGCGCGATTGACCTCTGGGATAACCGCACTGAGTTTGCCACCTTGGCTGAAGCGGTGGCGGACTGTGGTTTGGTCGCGGCGACCTCGGCTCGCACTGGCCTGTATCGCGATCACGCCAAGACAGCTCGCGAGTGGACTCCTTTTTTATACGAGAAGGCGGCGCAGGGAAATAAGGTTGCGATTGTCTTTGGCAACGAAGTGAGCGGGCTCGATAATAACGAACTCAAGCTCGCGACCCAGATCATTCAGATTCCGTCCACCGAAGAATATACCTCGCTCAACCTGTCCCAAGCGGTGATGGTGTGCGCTTACGAGCTCTATGTCGAATCGGGTCAGTTTGAAGGTTCGGTTGAGCGTTCGGAAGAGGCCAATATCGAGGTCCGCGAAAAGATGTTCGAAATTTGGCGGGATACCATGATGGATATTGGTTTCATGAAGTCCGATAAAGCGGAACACATGATGCTGGGTCTACGTCGTATTTTATCCCGAGGTACTCTGACTGATAAAGATGCAAAAATCATGATGGGCATCGCGCGCCAAGCCCAATGGGCTGCTTCGAATCACGGCGATTGCTGTAGCGATTAGCTAGAACACGAGGAGCGTTTTGTGTTCATTGAATTGGTGCTTGGTTGGAGAAATTCTCGTGAGCGCCACATCAATGAAACACGATTCTGCCAATTTGATTTCGATTCTGACCCCGTCTGTCGCGGGGGTGATCTTTGCCAGCTTTGCTGTCGTTCCGCTGCTTCATGTCGAGCCTTTGGTTGCGGATGCCGGTGGTTTCTAGCCAGCGAGACGTATCTCACTGTCGGCGGTTGGAAGCCGCCGCTCCTTGGCCTTCGGCGAGGTATCTAGGCACAAAAAAAGCGACCCGTAGGTCGCTTTTGTCCCAAACGCGTTCACGCGTCCGGTCGTCGTATCGTGCGTATGCAGGTTAGTGCGTATGCAATTAGCCGACGGTTACTTCGCCTTCTTCAACGTTTACACGACGTCCGTCTTTGTCGAAGAATACGCGTCCATCTCTCAATGCGAAGATGGTGTAGTCGCGTCCGAGGCCTACGTTAGCGCCTGGCTTAAATTTTGTGCCGCATTGGCGAACAATGATGCCGCCTGCGCGAATGGGTTGTCCACCAGATACTTTGATGCCGCGCATCTTGGGATTACTATCGCGACCGTTTTTTGAGGTACCTTGACCTTTTTTATGTGCCATTATTCGTCTCCGAGAAAATGTTAAATTAAATAAGCTGTCTCGCTTCGATCTAGAAGCCAGTGATTTTGATGCGTGTTTGAGGCTGTCTGTGACCGACTTTGCGGTGATAGCCTTTGCGACGCTTCTGCTTGTAAGCGATCAATTTCTTGGCGCGGTATTGGTCGATGATTTCTGCTTTCACAGAAGCACCGCTTACTACCGGAGCGCCAACGTTCAATGAGCCGCCGGTTGAAACCGCAAGAACTTCGTCAAACGACACGCTTGCGCCGGTGTCGCCATCGATTTTCTCGATATCAACGATTGAGTTCTTCTCAACGCGGTACTGTTTACCGCCTGTCTTAAAAATTACGTAATCCATGTTATTTTCCTGGAGGTCGTTTCCTGGATTTAGCTGGTTCTTCCAGCCAAAGGGCCAGAATAGGTAGCAAGAAAGTCTGGCTTGTCAACCCGCCAAACCGCCTCTTTTTGAATTTTTCTCTGTGTCGTCTTGCAGGAAATACGTCTGAAATTGGCTCAAACAAGCGATTTCCATTGCTTGAAGGCCATTTCTACGCAAACGAAACGCATATGAAGGCAGTGATATTGGCAGGTGGATACGGTACGCGGATCAGTGAGGAAAGTTCAGTGCGTCCAAAACCAATGGTTGAAATCGGAGATCGTCCGATTTTATGGCATATTATGAAGATTTACGCGGCGCATGGAATCAATGATTTCGTGATTTGCTGTGGCTATAAAGGGTGGATGATCAAAGAGTATTTCGCCAATTATTTCATGAAGATGAACGATGTGACCTTTGATCTCGAGCACAACAAGGTGGAGGTGCATTCCACCTCGAAAGAACCCTGGCGCGTTACCTTGATTGATACGGGGCTCGAAACCATGACTGCGGGTCGCTTGCTGAAAGTGCGCGAGCATCTCAACAATGAAACCTTTTGTGTCACCTACGGTGATGGGGTCAGCGATGTGGATATTTCTAAAAGCATTGCCTTTCATCGTGAGCAAGGCGGGGCCGCAACCATGACGGCAGTACAACCTCCCGGACGCTTCGGTGCCTTCTCGCTGAGTGAGGATGACCCTCGGGTGCGAAACTTCCATGAGAAGCCGCAAGGCGACGGGGCGTGGATCAACGGCGGCTTCTTTGTGTTTGAGCCGGAGCTGTTTGATCATATCGAAGGTGATAAAACCGTGTTGGAGCATGCGCCTTTGGAGCGCTTGGCCGAGTTAGGCAAAGTGAATGCGTTTCGACATTACGGATTTTGGCAGCCGATGGACACCTTGCGCGACAAGCGGGTTCTAGAAGACCTCTGGTCGACCCATCAGGCGCCGTGGAAAATTTGGTAAGCGAGTAAGCGAAGCAGAGGACAAGACAGAGCAGTAGGAGCGGCGCGTATGCAATTTTTTGAGACACCTATTCAGGGAGCTTACCGAGTTGAGCTCGATCGGCGTGGTGATGACCGAGGTTTTTTTGCCCGTGCCTTTTGCCAGCAAGAGTTCGAGGTGCCGGGCATTCGCCATGAAATCCTGCAGGCCAATTTTTCTCGTAGCTTGGTTCAAGGAACCTTGCGAGGAATGCATTATCAGCGCGGGGAGCACGCCGAGACGAAAGTGGTGCGTTGCACCTACGGTCGGATCTTTGATGCCTTGGTCGACTTGCGTCCGGATTCGCCGAGTTACAAGCAGTGGTATGGTCTCGAGCTTTCGCGTGAAAGCGGGACCGCCTTGGTGATCCCTGAGGGCTGCGCGCACGGGTTTCTGACCCTAGAGCCTGAATGCGATGTCATGTACTTGGTGACCGCGAATTACGCGCCTGAGCACGAAGCTGGAGTGCGTTGGAATGATCCCGCCTTTGGTATCGAGTGGCCAATTGCGCCCGCGTTGATTTCCGATCGCGATCAAGCACATCCAGACTTTAAGTAGAGTCTGTCTTGAAAACGCACCCCTTGGGTGTTGAGCACCAACGGTGCGGATTTAGGCTGGCCTAGGGCAACGCCCTTCGTTTCAGGGGTCCCACTGAAACGGAGAGCACTGGACACCGCAAACCCAGGGCGTTGCCCCGGGTTGTGTTGACTGAGCCTTTCAGGCTCGATGTTTCACTCCGCAATATTTCCAAAATTGGATTTCAGGACAGGCTCTAAGTAACCGTGTGGTCTGAGGAGGCTGCTTGCTTCGTGCCTCCTTTCCTTTGCCAGTCAATGGCAGGTCTGAAAGTTGATTCTGCCACTCAATGGAGACTCTGGTGCCTGGGGAATATAATGTTTGGGGAGCCGTGTCAGAACTCACAAACAATCGATTGAGCCCTTGGTTCGCATATCCGAATAAGATGCTGAAAGCATCGAAGTTAAAAGCCCCAGGCTTTAGCCTGGGGCTTTTAAATTTCTAATCCGTGCGTGCTGAAAGTACGCCGAAACACTCTCCCTTTGGTTGGAAAATAATG
>Ga0209186_1000962_pt1 | contig 22071 bp, 16 predicted proteins | sample SidtaG_FD_187426 | JGI IMG/M metagenome (GOLD analysis project Ga0209186, IMG submission 187426) | Marine algal microbial communities from Sidmouth, United Kingdom - Sidmouth_Male2 metaG (SPAdes) (version 2) | ecosystem: Host-associated > Algae > Red algae > Unclassified | place: Sidmouth...
CCTGACACGCTGTCCTAGAGGGCCCCTCAATTCTATGCTCACGCAAGTACCCCCGCGGGGTCAGCCGAGGCCGTAAAGCCTGGCGGCTAAACACCCCCCCACGGCCAACGCAGACCCGCGACGCACGGGCACACCGCCCGGGCGCCGCGCTCTCTACTCACGCACCACCTGCACCCCCAGCGCCTCTCGGAACTTTAGGAACGCGGGCCCGTCCAAGGCCTTGATAAAGCCATCGGCAAGCATCTCCTCTGTAGGCGTATACTGCAGGAAGACCTCGCCCCGCGCCACAGTGTCACGCACCAGATGGAACCGCACGTCCACATGTTTGCTCTTGGTTGAGACGATCCCGTTGGTGGCCAAGGCCAGGCAGGCCTGGTTGTCCTCCCTGATGGTTACAGGGCTGGAGTCCTCCCCCATAAACCCGACCAGCCGCCGCAGCCAGAGGCTGTCCTTGACGCCTTCCGACGCCGCCACGTACTCCGCTCTCATAGTAGACGAGGTGACCAAGCCCTGTAGACGGCTGCGCCAGGAGATGGGCCCGCCGTGTAGGGTGAAGACAAACCCAGTGGTAGACTTGCGCGTACCCACGTGGCCCGCCCAGTCCGAGTCCACCCAACCAGCCAGCCGCTCGGCCCGCCCATAGACCAGGCCCATGTCCTTGGTGCCCTTCAGGTAGCGTACCACCGCCTTGGCGGCCGCCATGTCCCCCTCCGTGGGGATGGCCATCCGCCTGGCCAGCCGACCCACGGCAAACGCAATGTCGGGCCGGGTCTGGTTGGCCAAGAAGAGGAGCGACCCCACCAACTCGGCGTACCGGTTGGGCTCCTCCAGCCGCTCACCGTCCCCGAGCACCAGCCCGTGCACCATCGGGGCGGTGTTGGGCTTGCAGTCCTCCATTCCAAAGTCGGCCAAGATGCCCGCCGTGTGGCGCGGGTTGCTGAGCGACACGGTGCCTGCCGCACGGTCCCACTTGACCGCCATGCCCAAGTAGTCGCTGACCTGCCCCAGGTCGCGGATGTCAAACACCGCAGCGATCATGGCCTTCGCCTGCACCACCGCCACCAATTTTTCGCCCGCGATGACGATGTCGTCGACGTGAGCCTCCACAATGACCTTGTGCCCGTCGACCATGAGGTGGTAGACGCACGGGTCAGCGTCCGACTGGACGGCCCCCATCCCTGTGAGGGCGTCGTTCAGGTGGGTCCTCCACAGGCGCCCGGCTTGCTTGGTGCCGTACATTGCCTTGAGCATTATCCCCGCCTTCCCAGCGTCGGTGAACCCGTCGGGGATGATCAAGTAGACGTCCACGTCCATGGGTGCATTGAGGTAGGCCGTCCGCACGTCCACGTGGTGGGCGTGCCATCCACGTGCCGCCGCCGTGGCCAGCAAGGCACGGGTGGTCGGTGCCGAGGGGACCGGAGCCCAAGTCTCATGGTAGTCCCGCCCCGGCCGCTGCCCGCAGCCCAGCGCGACCAACCGCGCCTTATAACGGTCCAGTGTCCCGTCCTGCTTGAACTTGTACTCAAGGATGACCTTGGTACGCAACGCCCGGCGCCCGATCGGCTTGTCGGCCACGCGCCACACCTTGTTGCGGGTCATCGACGACTCCTCCACCTCGAGGGCCGCCTTCCACTGCGGCCAGTCCTGGCGGGTGCGCGCCGCCTGGACGTCCTTGGGCGGCGGAGGAAGCTGGTCACGGTGGGCCACGTTGCCGCCCACGGCCGCCGTGGCTATGGTCGCGACGTTGGCGTCGCCCCCCCAGTGCCGGGGGGGCATCCTGTCCCTCAACGGGTAGCGCCGCACCTCCTCCTCCTCACTCCCCGCCTCGTCGTCCGAGGGGGGGAGGGCAATCCGTCGGGCCGCCGCGATGGCGTCCTCGATGGGGGCGGCCGCCACCGCCGTCGGACCAGTGCCCGAGGAGGATGGCGTCAGTGCCGGTGACGTGCCCGGCGTGGGGGCAGGGGTGTCCCCGCCCGCCGGCTCACGTTCGTCTTCCGGTGCCCCAATCCCCTCGTGCCAGTGCACGCCTCTGAGCGGGGGGCTTGGCATGGCCGCCCCGCCAGTCTCGTCAATGGCGACGTCCCGTCTCACCACCACCGTGTGGTTGGTCGGGTTCATCACCCGGTAGCCCACGCCCCCCGCCCCATACCCGACCATGTGCCCTTCCATGGTCTTGGGGTACATCCCGCGCTGTTGCTTGTCGGGCAGCAGCGCGTAGGCCTTGGAGCCCCACACGCGAAACCCCGACACGTCCGGCCTTTCGCCGGTGAAGGCCTCCCACGGCGTCACGTCGCGCCCCGCGTGGGGCGACCGGTTCCGCACGTAGACGGCGGCCGCCAGCGCCTCCGCCCAGAGCTCCTGCCCCATGCCCGCATCCGCCAACGCGGACCGGACCATCTCCTTGACTGTTCGGTTGACCCGCTCAGCCGCCCCGTTACTCTGCGACGAGTACGGCGGGGTCACCTCGTAGTCGATTCCCGCCGACGCGTACCAGTCGAGCATCTCCTTGGTCACGTACTCCTTCGCCCCGTCGAACCTGATCCGCTTGGCCTTGTCGCCGCAGAGCCGCTCCAGCATGGGGATCTTCGCCCGCAGGACCGCCCCGACGTGGCTCTTCGCCGCAATGGGGATGGCCAACAGCAGCTTGGTCTTGTCGTCAAGGAGAGTGACAAAGTGGAGCGCCCCCCCCAGCGAGGGGGTGAAGGGACCGCTAGTGTCCGAGTGGATGAGGGTCATGCGGGGGGCAGTGGTGGCAGACGCCGTGTGAGGCGCCCTGGTCAGCTTGCCCTGTGCGCAGGGGTGGCAGATGGCCCCCGCCACCCGCTCGGGGACCACTTCCGATGGTGGCAGCCCCCTCACCATCTTAGCCGCCTTGGCCAGGTTTGTGAAGCCCAGGTGGAAGAACCGGCGGTGCCAGACCACCGGCACCCCCGCCACGGCCGCCGAGGCAACCATGGCCTCGGGTGAGCTGCCCCCGTCGCCGAGCATGTACTGCCCGCGCAGGTCCAGTGCGCCCGTCGCGCCCGCCTGTGCGAGCACGCCCGTCCCGCGGACAATGTCCGCATTCTGGTAGAGGTAGCACCGGCCGCCGAGGAAGGCGACAGCGCCGCCCATCTTGTCGACCGCCGCCACAGAGAGTAGATTCTCCTGCAGCTCGGGCACACACAGGGCGTTGTCCAAGGTAATCGTCTTCGCCTGGTGGCTCCCGTCCATCTGGATGGTGGCCGTCCCCTGCCCCACCACCGCCGCCGTGCCGCCAGACGCAAGGGTGATGGCCGGCCCGTGCTCTTCCGTACCCAGCACGTACGCCCCGCGGCCAGTCGCCATGTGGTGGGTGGCGCCGGAGTCAACAAGCCATGCATTGGCGTTGTTGGTCAAGGACCGCACCACGTCCGTGACAGGGGGGGCGTGGGCCGCAAAGCCCATACGGTCCCCCCCGGTGCCGTGTCCAGCGTTGCCGTCTCCGCCCCGCTTGGCTTCGTCCGCCTTGCGGGTGCGGCACTCATGGATAAAGTGCCCCGGCTTCTTGCAGTAGAAGCACGTCTTCCTCCGCTTGGCCCTCCCCGTCGTTGGCGTCCCGGGGTTGGCGCCCGCCGTGAACGCCTGGCCTGTCGCGGGCGCCCCTCCGCCCTCGTTGGACTTGAGCTGCTTCTCGACGTTTAGCAGCTTCGCCGTCGCCGCGGGTAGACGGAGCGGCGCCGGCAGGTTTTCCAGCACCGTCCTGATCATGCCGTAGCCGGCCGGCAGGCCCCGCAACACGTGCAGGACCATGGAGTGCTCACTTACCACCACGCCCGCCGTCGCCAGGGAGTTGCGCAGGCCCTTGGCCCGCCCGACATACTTGATGATCGTCTCCCCGCCGCCCAACTTGAGGACGGCCAGCTCCTGTTCCAGCTCGGCCCGGCGGGAGGTCGTGTCGTCCTCAAAGAGGACTCGGAGGTTGTCCCAGGCTTGCGCGGCGGTGACGCAGTCCTCCACAATGTTCAAGAGGTGTGGCTTGACGGCCAGCATAATGTCCGACAGGGCCACCTCGTTCTTACGGTCCCAAGCGGCCGCCGCCTTGGTCTGCTCGTTAGCCATCGCGGTCTCGGCCACCGTCGCCGCATCCCCCACCGGGGCCGGCGTGACGAGCGGGCGCGGCTCCACCACCGCCGACCAAACGCCGCGGTTCTTGAGGTAGGCCCGGCAATACGTGGCCCACGTCCGGTAGTTCTCGTCGAGCTTGTCAAACCGGGGCTGCGGGCCACGGGACGACTCCCCGTCCATCTCCTCGGCCCCGGGTCGGGGGACGAGTCGGGAGGCACCGCCGCCTTGCCGCTAGGCAGGAGCGGCCACAGGTCCCCTGTCCGTCCCGGGGGGGGTTGTCAGGTCCCGCCCGGGTGAACCCGCGCCTACGCCCGTGGGTGGTGTGCCGCACGGGGGTAGGGGTGACAGGTGACCTCAGGCGTGCCAGCGCTAGCTGGGCCCATAACCTGATGAGAAACACGCGTTGTATTCTTCCCCGGGTGCCCACCGGCACCACGCCGTCGCCCCTACATGGGCACGGCCCCGGGAAAATCCCGACCGACCGACCCTACCGGTCGATCGCCCGTTCAAACCAACTGCCCCCCCCCTGACACGCTGTCCTAGAGGGCCCCTCAATTCTATGCTCACGCAAGTACCCCCGCGGGGTCAGCCGAGGCCGTAAAGCCTGGCGGCTCAACAGTCATGGCCGCGGCTTTGTCGTCCGCGGCGGTATCCACCGTCACGGCCACGTCATCGCCCCGCCGCTGCGACGTCAGAGGTCGCGCGCGCTCGCCGCGGCGGCGGCCGGCCGGCGGGCGCCGCCGCCGCCGCCTGCGGTAGGGCGTCATCGAGCCGCCGACGGCGGCGGCGGCGCTGGCCTTGGCCGCCCTCCCCGACGGCGTGGCGCCCGGCCGGGGTTGGGACACGCCCGACCGTGCCCCCCGCCGCAGGGTGTCGTCGCCCCCGCTGGCGGACGCCCCCCGTCGACGCTGCGCATGTGCGTGCGTGGGACGAAGCCGTTTTTGGCCGCCCCGATGGTTGCCGGCGATGCAGAGTCGGCACCACCCCACTCCGCGTGGGCGCGGTGGCGGGCCCGCGTCGGCAGCGCCGCCGACCGATGGGGCGGGGGCTCCCGGTCGGGCCCACCCCGAGCCGCTCCCCGCACCGAGGCGCCGCGCGTGTACTCTCACGGCCGCGGCAGCAGTGGCGCGCCACCGACGCCTCACGCGTGCGGTTGAGGTGACCGTGTGTCTGAGAGGCGTTGCAATTTGTCAGCGCACACACCCTCCGACGGTGCTCGTGGCGCGCTTGTCTATCTTTCGTTGTGTGAAAATGGTTTTTTCGTTTCAAAAGTCCAGGGTATTTTCGCGAACGCGCTTTCAGTTGTTCATGTACTTCCAAAAAGTTGTCGTACGACCGATGGCGGCAGGTTGCATGTGCAGTGGCTCGCACCAGCTGGTGCGTGCCACTGCACATGCAACCTGCGCTCGCTGCAGCGAGCGGCGGACACCGAGCTCTCGCGAGGGTGTGTGTGCCACACACCACCATGATGGTTGCCACCCGGGTGCAAACTAGTGATGTCGATATTCCCGACACGTTTGGAAATTTCCAGGAAATTTCCTTGTTGCACGCTCAGAGGTCGTGAGGGCCGTTTTCTGGGAAACGATATTTCCTTTCTCTTTCCTCTCGAGACGAGCCACGTGCGGACGCTCTCGCCCATTCCATTGGTTGTTGATGCCAGTGGAGCTTGCACCAGGAAAGAAGCACCCGGGTCTCCCGGCATGTCCGCTGGCGGGCACGGCGACGTCACCCACTTGCAGCCATCACTCAACCTCGACTCGCACCCCGCTACCCCCTCATCCTTCCTCTTCTTTCTTCCTCTTCATTCTTCTCTTTTTCATTTTCACCCCTCGCGTGTGTTTCACACCCGTTACCTCACCGCATGCCCTGCTCAGCGCCGCCTGCTCGGCGGGGACGCCATGGGTGACGGTAGTGAGGGAGGGGCTGGGCTGTGGGGAGAGAAGGCAGAGGAGGAGGATCCCCTTCCTGACCTGGGTGCCTTCGACGTGGACGCCATAGAAGTAAATGCAAGGGCCGCTCCTATTGTTTTCTCGACACGACACTAGAGCACAGGAGTGGAGAGTGGAAGGAGTCAATCTCATGTCGTGTCCAGTCGAGAAGATCTGCCAGTGAACGGCCGGAACGGCTTCCCGGGATTTCCTTTCTTCGCAAATTTTCGTTTGGAATGTCGACATCACTAGTGCAAACGCGAACCTGCGTGTGCCGCGCCGCCGCCGGGCACGCGGTACGCACGGCCGTGGGCGGCGGCGGCAACAGCGCCGCCGCCTGAAACTCCCGGCCCCTTCCCTACGGCTGTCACCCCGGTCGGCACGCACCGGTGTGGCGCGCCGTGGAGGCTCGCCCGCCGGGCGCGTCTTGCGCGAGTGAGCCGCCCGCCTTTTCCATGGCGCCGTCCCGCTGGTCGCCCGCCATGGCGGCGGCGCCGGTCGCCACCACCACCGCCACCGCCCCCGCGCAGTGAGCCATCCGTGGCGGCGACGCCGCCCGGTCACGTGCGCCGGCACCGTGACCCTTTTTTACCGTGACCCCGTGCGTGTCGGTGGTGCCCGCGCGGCGCCTCTTCACTGCCTCCCCTCAGCCGTGGTCGCGGCCCACCCGCACGTACTCTGCAGCGGCTTCGGTGGCGCCCTTCTTCCTCAATGCCCGTCTCCCCCCACGCACCCCCCTTCTTCCCCTTGCGCCTCTGTCGGGGGGTGCGTTGAGGCGGTGCGACGATGTCCCCGCACAGCACCGCTGCTCGCAGTGCCGCGCTCCTGGTCGCTGTCGTTTCCATTGCCGCTGCCGCATCCGCTGCCGCCATCACAGCCGCCGCCGGACCACGGCGAGCACCTGCCGCTGCGGCTGCCGCTGTCGCGACCGCCCTCGTCGGGTCGAGCCGCCAAGCCGCTGCCGCCGCCGCCGCCAATGGTGGTGGCAGCCGCTTGGCCATCCCCCTCTACGTGACCAGCCGTGGGGACGGGCCCTCGCTCCCGCGCTTCGACTTGCCGCCGGGCATCACCCCCGGCGGGTACACGGGCGCGTATGCGGGCACAGACATTTTTTACATTTCGGACGCGGTCGACGGCTCGGTGTGGGCGGGCCGCTACTCGGTCGGCGCCGCCTCGCTGACGCAACTGCCCGCGACCGTTGGCACTGGGCGGCGGTTGTACGGCCTCGCCTTTTCAACCGCCATTGACATGCTGTGGGCTGCGGGCGGCTCCCTCAACGGATCTGGCGTCGGGTACGCGCTCAATGGGAGGACCGGGGCGTTGCTGGCGACCTACACCTTTGCGCCCGGCAATGCGGATTCGTTTGTGTCGGACGTGGGGGCGTTTGGCCGACCGCGGGTGGTGTTTCCGACGCGGGGGTGCCCGCCGTCTACTCGGTCCGGGCGCTTGTCCCCGCTGACGGCAGCGAGGGCGGCTTTGATCCGACGTTTACGACCATGTCCGCACCGGCGCCAAGTCGGGGCATCTCCTATGTTGGCTATGGCGACCCCGAGGTTGTCGACATTATCGACGTCAACTCTGGGGAGGTGTACAATGCCAATTTGCCGCCCAGTTGGGAGCCGCTCCGCGACGTTCTGTGGGAGGCCCGCGGCTTTGCGGGCACCCCGTCCGCTTTGACGGGGGCGGCGGGGCAGGTCGGCGTCACGTTTCAATACGGGCGGCTGGTCGTCGCACGCCCCGACGCGGGCGTCGTGTCCATCGTCACCCGGGCGCTGCCAGAGGATGGCAACTGGTTAGACCTACCGCCAGTGACGGTGACCAACTATACGGGCGCCATGGCAGAGGCACTGACCGAGCCCGTCACCGTGCAGCGGTCACCGGCCGGCATTCGTGTGCTCAACCGCGAGCGGCGCCGGGGGGGGGGGCAGACGAGCCCGGCGCCCGCGGTGCCCGCAATCGCCCGCCAAGTCGCCTGAGGGAGGGGGTACGCACCGCCCCGCGACGCGTACGGCGTGGGGGCAGCGGGCCGCCCGACGGCGACGCCCGCCGCTTGGGACACCTACGGCGTGTATGGGGGGAGGGAGGTGCCACCAACACCCTGCGGTGGGCCGCACCCGACGCCGTCGGTATCCCCGTCTGCGCCGTCGACGGGAGGGGGCGGCCGCTCGGTGAGTGGTGGCGATGGTGACGACAGCGACGACGACGATGCGTATGCCGCGGGGCCGACCGCCGACGGCGGCGACCATGACGACGTGGTGGGGCCGACGGCAGATGACGACGATGCGGCCGAGGCGTTGGCCGACGACGACGGCGACGCGGCCGAGGCGTCGGCGGCCGACGACGGCGATGATGAGGATGGCGCGGCGAGCCCGACGGATGACGGCGACGAATACCTGTGGTCCCTCATCTTGCTCGACGGGTCGGCTTCGTGAGCGATCGCACGCACTGTGGGACGTGAGTAAACGGATGTTGCTTCCTTCAAGCCGTGCTGGGTGTGAGGAAAGCTTGTTGTCTTGATGCTGGGTTTGGCTGGGCTAATCCCAGCCAAGCCCCTCTCTTTATAAAGCCCAGCGGGGCGGCCCATCCCGGGCGCGCCCCGCTGCCCGGCACCCGTCTCAATCACGAGCCAGACGCAGCCCTTTCTCGCGTGCGCCGCGGTCCTGTTGGCCCGCCGCTTCACCTGCGCCGTGGCCGCAGACCTGCGGGCGGACAACCGCGTCATCGCCGCGGCCAAGGCATTTCGGCCCTTGCCATTCGTCTTTCCGCCGGTCGGCCCCGAAGGCCGCCTGCGCCTCTTCGTTGACGCGTCCAGCGTCAATACGGGCGTCCCTGTGGCGCACACGGAATACGCCGTCTTTGCCTCGCCCGCGTCGGTCCCGGCGGGGCGGCTCCCCCCCGACTCGCCGCTGACGCTGCTGGCGTACGGTTCCCACCGCCAGCGGCGGGAGACGCACTCCTCCTTTGCCGCCGAGGTGTACGCGATGCTCGAGGGTGTCCGCGCGGCGACCGATGTGGCGGTGGTGCACGCGCTTCTCGCCTCGGGCGACGAGTACCAGCTCGCGCCCCTGGACGTCTACACCGAAAACCTGTCGTTGTACAACACCCTCGACGCGGACGGCGTGGTCGCCCCCAAGGAGGTGGGCGCCGCCGTCCAGGAGCTGCGCGAGCTCTACCACGGCGGTGCGCTGGCGACGTCCGTTCGGGCGCCCGGCCAGCTTGCCGACGTGCTGACCAAGCACAACCGGCGGTCGGCGCTGGAAGACACGCTGCGGCTGCTTTGGCATCCGCCTCGGCCCCTCCGATTTCCTGTCCAAGTCGGCGCTGGTCTCTCCCTCCCTGTCTGTCTCGCCGGCCTAGCTGGCCCCCTCCTTCCCTCTCACCATGTTCTGGGTATGGGCCCGCTGCAATGTGCGGGTGGCGTAGGGCTTGTGTTCGTAGGGGTGTGTGTGAGAGTGATACGTGTCGCACCGGTGCCAGCGTGCGACACGTATCACTCTCACACTGGGCGCTGCAGACTGGGGGGTCTTCGAAACAAGTGCCACGTTTGAGCTCGCCCGGTGTGCTTGCCAGTCGCGCGGTCGGCCCTGTCGCGACCATATACCGAACGGCGGTCATTGAAGGTGGTGGTGGTGGCAGTGGTGGTGGCCTTTCTGGCGCGTTACCACCCGTGTTCGTAGACCCCAGTAGCTGGCACGTCGCCATGCCCCATCTGCTTGGGCCGGTACTGATGTCGTATCAGTCAAAGCACTGCAGGCGGTACTGCTAGGCTGCGCTCACCTTTCATTTTTCTCGGTGCTGCCGTCCGTGGCGGCGATGCCACGCCACAGTGGGTCATCGCCGACGACTCATTATGGCTCAGACCTCCTCTCCTGCCATGCGGCGAGATACAAGGCGGCGCGACGCCGTTGGCTTGACGCCAAGGGAGGCGGACGCCGCCGCCGCTGCCGACAACACGGCGGGGTGGACGAATGACTGGTGCGCCTCGCCGGTGCGAGTAGTTGGTGCGAGTGGCTGGTGCGAGTGGTTGGACATGGGATGGGCACCAAAAGAGCACGCAGAGTTCACGTCGTTTGACATTGGGAACTGAGATGTTGTCAAAACTCTCTGGTAGTACTGATGTGAGATGTGAGTGCCGCGGTCGGCAGTAGCCGTCGCCACCCGTGGGCTCGCCGCGGCAGCCGCAGGCAACGCGAGAGGGGGTGCGAGGAGTACTTTAAAAGTAGGGCGCCGTCCAACCGCCGCTGCGCGCGCGGCCTGGCGACCGCCGGCGGCTGCCGTGGCGCGGCCGGCGGCCGGCGGCCCGCCGTGCGTCGGCCTTTGGGTGTGGCGACGGCGGCGTCCCCACCGGGCGCGGCGCACGGCCGCCGTGGCGGTGGCCACGCCGCTTCCCGCGGCGCGCCGGCGGCGGCCACCCGGCGGAGCCGCCGACGGCACCACACGGGCGCGGGCGGACGCGGCCGACCGCACCGCGGGGGGGGGGGGATGCCGCCGCAGCTGTTGCCGCCCGCGAGGGGGGGGTAGGGGCGGCAGTGGCGGCGGCGCATCCGCCGCGGCGGCGGGTGGTGCCGTGCGACCCCGGGTCAGCTGGACCGAGGGGAGTGTGAAAAGCTTGGTTTTTTCTGCTCGTTCGCGGCCCTGCTCGGTTCCGTGTGCGCGGCAGCGTGCCGTGCCGATGTCTGGATTGCGCTCCCATCGGGTGCTACGAGATCTCAGCTGCTTGCCCTGCCGCGCGCGGCCCTGCATTGGGCACCACCATCCCTCGACGGTCCTGGACGACGACCACCCCTCAACGGCGCTGGGCGACCTCCACCAATGGTGCCCGGTCGCGCGCATTGGTGTGCGGCGCCAGCCGCCGTCGCCGGTCACCGCGCCGCCGCCCGCCGGCCAGACCCCCCGAACGAGCACGGGCTCCACCCCCCTCACGCCTGCACCGCCACCTGCCCCACCCCAGCGCCCCGCCCCGCTGCGGCGCGGGGTAAGCGCGCTCGCGCGGTGGCCCCGGGCGCAGACGATGGCGGCGGCCGTGTGTCGTCCAAGAGCCCGCGGCGGAGCCACTGGAGACATGGCCACCGCCGCCACCGTCACTGCGGACGCGGCCTACGGGCCAACGGCGGGCCAGCTGGGGCAGGGAGGACAACAACCCCGAGGAGGCCTCTGCGACGCCACCGCCGTTGCGGTAGTGGGGTCCACGCTGCGTCTGCGCGAGTGACGTCGCGGCGGTCGGCGCGTCGTTGGGGTGCGGGCGCCGCCGCTCGCCTGCCGTGTTGTGAGTGGCGATGTTGGCCAGAGGCCGCGGGCAGCGGCGGGCAGCGGTGGGTCCGTCGTCGCCCGGGGGGAGTGACGGCTGGCCACAGCTCTCGGTGGGACGGCCACCTCCTCATCGTCGCGGCGAGCAGCCGCCGCTGCGGGCTGCGGCACGCTTTCGTTTCTTCTTGGGGCGCCACCCAACGCCTCCAGCGACGCTGGCAGGCGCGCCCGTAACGGCGCTGGCTGTAGAGGCGAGGGAAAGCGTGCGGAGGCGGGGAGGAGCGCAAGCCAATGGTGGAAAATTCCACCGCCCGCGCCGCCTCTTGGGAGCTCGCGAGCAGCAGCGCCACCGCCACAGGTCGGTCGAGGTGCACCGCGACGCCAACGACGTCAGGGTGCACCCGCGGCCGGTGCCGGCGCCGCTACCACCAAGTCCTTGTCACTGCCATGACGGACCGCACCCACGCCGGCAGTCACCGCCGGCGCCGACCATACGCGGGCGGTCATCGCGCGCCCCGCAAGCGCCCGGGGACGACGCCGCCCTCGGCATGCCCTCTCTCGTGCGGGCCGAGGGCCAGCGAAAAAATCCAACAGGGGCAGCCGACGGCGGCGTTGCCGGGACGCGGGCGTGCACAGCTGACAAAGTGTGCGGGGCCACCACCCGGGGAGCAGTGGAGAGGGCGTCCGGCCTCCCGCTAGTGCCCTCATCGGGTAGTGAGGCAAGTCAAATGGTAGCGGAAGAAGCGTGGCGCCCACGCGCGCGGAGACGGGCGGGTCGCTGCAGCGGCGGCGTCGCCGCCCGGAGCGGCGCCCGTGCGCCTCGGCGCCGCTACCGCACGGGCGCGCGACGGCGGGTGCTTCCGGAGGTCCGCGAGCGGCGGCGGTGACCAAACACCCCACCGGCCGCCGCAGAGGCGTTGGTGTGGCTGCGACGCGCGCATCGCGATGCGCGCGCGTCCTCGGAGGTCGCGCCCTTGCCACGCGTCGTCCTCTGATACCCGGCGTCGACCGCAGGGGGGACGTTACGAGGCGGGAATGGCGCCGGGCGGGTGGCCGCCTGCGCCACATGCGGCGAAAAATGCCGCCATATAGCGGCGCGCGCCGTAGGCGGGCGGGCGGACGGCGGGTCGCAGCCCCGCCCCGTGGGCTGCCGCGCCAGCGGTGGCAGCGGCGGGCACGCACGCCGTTGCGCGCACGCCGTGGCGGTGGAACCGCGTCCGCGCCGTCTAGGGAGCACCGCCGCTTCGCCAGCAGCGGACCCGACACGAACGGGTGGAGCGACGGCCAGCCGCGCGTTTGGTCGGCCGCCGGACCCACCACCGCGGCATGGCTGCCATGGCTGCCGTAACCGCGCCGGGTGAGGCGGGCCCCGGTGCAACCGTCGCCTCTGCCGGCGGGAACCACCCGCCGGCGGGCGCGCCAACGAGCCCGCGCCGCACCGCCCGCGGCCGCCCGGCGGGGCGCCGCCGTCGAGACGGGGCGGCGCGCCGCCGTGGCCGGCCGCCGTGGTGGACCGGGGGCGGGGGATGAGGCGGAACCCCACAGGGGCACACCCGACCCCCCCGCGTCGACGGTGCGATGTGCGGGGGCGCCGCCGCGCGCCAAGCGCGACACTCTGCGGCCGCGCGACGCGTGGATCTGGGCCGGTCGGGCGGTGGCCGCTGGCGGGCGCGGTCCGACGCGCGGCCGTCCGCGCCGAGGTGGCGCAGTCGCGCGAGCATGGCGCCCTCCTCGAGCCCCTCTGCGGACAGCAGCCCGCCGGAAACGAGCGACTGACGCGAGGCGCACAGCGACGGTCACGGGGGGTACACGCAAGCTTCCCACACACCCCGGCGCGTCCATTCGGACGGACCGACGGGTTGCGAGTGGTTGCCGGGCGGCACTCTGGATCAGCCATCGTGAGAGTCTCGATATTCTCTGATGGTGAAGTTGTGCAGTGTGGCGCGCGATCGCACGAGAGACCCAGACGAGTGCACCCATGTGGCCTGCTCGGGAGAGGATCACGAGTCATCTACACAGAGTGCCGGCTCTCGTTCTTCTTGGCTGTCCGCGACCCAATCTCTGTCTCACGCCCCCTCGTCAGGTCGAGACCCAAAGGAAATATCCCAATAGCCATTGTTGCACAGCAAGTCGGTACAAGACGGCCAAAAAGACGGCATTAGCAATCGGCCAAGTATTCCTTCTAGAGAGAACGTAAGCGTCCGAATCATTTGTTCTTTTTTCGGACTCGAAGCCCAAACCTCGCGAGCTCCTCCTCCAGACGTACTGTATATGCACATGCGTGGATATGTACGCCATGCACATTATCATTTTTCTTGTCAAAAATATTACTTGGGAAGAGCAATAAATATCTTTTAGACCAGAGAAATGGATAGGTGGCACATTCTGCTGGCGGCCATTCGGTGCGCCATTAGAGGCTTCCTTGGTCCGTTGTCGTGTTGTCGAGAGACGCTACGGCGGTCTCGTGCCTGTTCCATTGCCGTCCAGTCGACCGAGACTACAGCCCCGAGGGGGTGGGGGCGGACAGACGATAGATCAATTTTGGGGCTGGCAGAGGCGGACAGGGAGCTGAGACATCGTTCCGAAAGTCCCGGGCCACCGCAAGACTGAAGCCAGCTCCGACCACAGAGTAGCGTACAGGCGCCACGTCTTTTGCAAGTCGGATGGCTTCCTCCGTTGGCAGCTGATGGCACAATTTCGCGCTCTGAAAGGACACGCTGATCTGTCTCAGCGACCCAGGGCGGAGCGACATTCTTCACTGTGGAAAAGCTTGTTTCAGGACCGAGAGTATCCGCGTCATCACCTGCACACGCCGCCTCAATGCTGGGGGAACACATGAATCGAGCTCTGCTTGACGGCTCGTCCAGGTCGAGCGTGGCCTATGACGAAAAAAATGACCGGTCGCGCTGTGCAGATGCGACCAGGCACTGCCCTGTTGGTGCCTCGGAGACAAGATGCTTGGGGGCATCCGCCGGTATGGCCGATCGTGATGGGGACAGTCGAATATGATTCTTCACAGTTAGGTGATGCTACCCGCTCAACGGACCCTCACGGCATGGGCTCGTAGTCCCCCACCTCCCGCCGAATAGATCGGCCCGCAGCCCGCCCCTCAGCAACGCCCCTTAGAGACGTTCCAGGTGTGTCGTACAAGAGGGCAGGGCTCTTTGTGTCTATGGCACGTGGCTAAACTGCCTCAGGACCTGCCGGGACTGACCCTCCATAGGCACACTCTCCTTTGCTCCCAGTGTTGCCGGCCAAACTGCTCACAGCAAATCCTGTGAAGGCGGGCCCCTTGAATGGGAAGTGCAACAGAGCTCAGCTCTCTTCACAATGGGCCACTGAGTACCACACCACAACTGCAGAGAGCCACGGAGGGTCGCTCCACCGCTCCAGTCGCGTGCACGCTGCTCCTCGACGGGTCCTGGACGCCTCGGACGACTTTCTCTGCGTGAAGTATTCGGGCGCATCCACATTCACAGGATCGCGTGCGAGAATCGGCTGTGAACGGCTTCTCCACCAATCAGAGGCCGGCATTTCACCACTGAGGACGCTGGAGGGCCCTTCAGACACGGCCCTGCACCACCTCACAATGCGGCTCGTGGAGGCACCCTTCCAGACATTCACACGCAGACGTCTGGGACCAGACACCCAGTGGGTCTGACATGAATTCGGGCCAGGCCGCAGACAGCGGCACGCGTCAGCGCCCGCGCCACCAGAGTACCGGTAAGGCCAGGGTTGGATCGTAGATTAATAGGGTTGGATCGTGTAGTTGGGGTTGGATCGTATAAAAGGCGCTACTAATGGTGTGCTAAGAGAGCGTGTGGCAAAAAAGCGGCGGGTTCGAACCCGGGTCGACCGCAAAGAAGCCAGGCGCTATCAGGGCGTGCGCGCCCCCCACCTTCGCTACGCCCCCACCACCACCATAAAGGCACCAGCTGTATACCTACTCGCTCCGAGCGGGTCCCATTAAGGACGTACGAGACGTGCTGGTGGAGCCCTATTGTTTCAGCTGGGGGCAGTGACGTGAGGAGCGTCACGAACTTGTCAAGGAGTCGGGCCTATTGACGACACACCACCCTTCTGCGCCATCTCTGCAGATATTCCACGATGCTCCTTTCCGCGCACGATCTTCTTTCTGTTTTATCGTGCAGGCTCTACTGGAAACTTGTGTTTGTGGTGCGCCCGGAAGCGGCATGGCACGGTCTGACCGCGCCGATAACTGACTGTCGTCCTTGTCTCCGAGAGGCTCGTGGTCGTTGATTTTTCGTTTGGAGTAGGTCTTAGTTGGCAGGTGGGAGTGCGATGCTGCAAAGTGCAAGCGCACGGTCGAGTACGACGGAAACGAAGACGCGGTGTTCTCCCTGAGGCGGAGGAACAAGGACAAGAAGTGGTTGCTCTTCACCCGCGGGTTGCTGGACCAGTTAGTGTCCTTCATTTTCGCGGGCCGAGCAACCTACACGGCAGCCACCCGGCACCTCTCCGCCGATGTGCGATCCCTCTTCTTGCGGCGGCAGGACGTGGTGAAGCTGGGAACCGCCGTCAACAAGCAAACTTCTCCAGCCGCTCTCCCGAAATTCCCGCACTGCAACTGTCCTCAAACAATTTGAGGTCCCGCCCGAGTCTGGGCGATGCCCGTTGTGTGGTCCCAATCCCGCCTTCATTGTCATCGATACCCAAGCACTTGGGCGCTCCTATGCAGGCGACACCACGCCGCTGCGTCCTGGGGATACATACCCCGTGCTCGACATCCCAGCGTCCCAGCTGCGCCTTCTTGAGAAAGCTGCTTTGCAAAAAGCTGTCTCGAAGGTGCTGCGGAGCTCAACAGCGCTGACGGCCAGTCAGGTCGCGGCGTTGCGTACCTGGCACGCGACGGTCGATGCCCCTGGCCGCCCGACTCCGGCAGCAGCCGCCGCGAAGGTGTTCTTCCACTTCTTCCCGCTAGGCGAGGAGCAAGCAGCCGCCCCACCCGCCCGCAGCAAACGCGAAAGCAGCCACCAACAGCAGTCCTACTGCCACTGCTGATGCTCCGTAGACGCCAATATTGACGCCACTTGTCCATGTCACTCACCCTCGAGAGTGCGGTGCGCGTCGACAAGGACGGAAAGCTCGTGCTTGGAGGAAAGGGGCCCTCTCCCAAGAAGCTCGTGGAGGTGTGGTCCGACCGCGTCGGCCTGGGCCGCCCGGTCTTCGAGTTGTATCCGCTGGAGGAGGCGGACGCGTGGTGCACGGCGCGCCCTTTCTTGCACGCCATGCTCACGGAGACCATCTGTGGCATGTTTCAGATCTTTGACGAGGCGGCGGTGGAGCTCCTGGAAAACGCCATTCGCATCCGAGGTAGGGGCGCATGGCGCCAGTTCTCGGCGGCTGCCGACGGTGTGGGGTACGTCACCAGTTTCTTGGGGTGCTTTGCGGACGATCTAGACGACGATCGCTTTCTCCGCGCGTCGGTGGGGGAGATGCTGCTCAGGGCTGTTTCGATCGAGAAGTTCGTCGATAGAGCCTACGACGAGCAGGCGGCCAAGAAGAGCAATCTCGAAGCCGGGGGACAGAGTGCCAAGTAGGGCGCGCGGTGGAAGGGCACCCCCACGCCGGCGGACTACCTGGACTGGAGAATGGATCGGGAAGACTTGGCCGCACTGGACGACAACGACCCGCTGGTCAGCTACGAGTACTTCACGGGGCTGCCCCGGGTACGGCCGGGCATCATGGACTCGGAGGCTTCCAGGCGCCGCGTCCAGTATAGCGGGAAGGACAGTCACGTGGCCGACCTGGAGGGGGAGGGCGACGCGTGCAACAAGGCGTTTTCTATCAAGGCCGGTTTGACGCAAGGTGTCTTCAACGTTGTCCGCCTCCACGTCATCACGCTCGGCTTTCGCTGCCTCTGCTGAGCGAAGAGCGTGGAGGAGGCGCTGTCGATCGTCCTGGATCAGTTTCCGAAGCTGCCGCGGGTAATATTTTAAGACGTTGCGAGCAAACTTGACAAGAGCGCGAAGAGGCGCGTAAGGCCCATCATGCGCGCACACGGGGTCCGCTGCATCCTTGACCGGTCGCATTCCATTACGCACACCTGGTCACCCGTCTACATGCCCGACGACAGTTTGGGGTCGACCGCGGGCGTCGCGACCCAAGCCGCCGAGGTCTCCCACTCCGACGCCGTTGTCAACCGTAAAAGCCTGGCCTACATGACCCCCGCCACCTACATGGTGCACAAGATGGTGCAAGTTGCGTTCATGAACGTGCGGATGCAGTATCGCCTCAGCTCTGACAACTCCTCTGGGGAGAAAGATCACGTGTGGCTCGCGGCCTTCTTCCACACCAAGGTGTCCCACGAATGCGCGTGCATCTCTTCGTGCTCGTGCAAGCGGCAGCACTCGGACGGCACGTCGATTGAGGAAGTGCCCAACGTGGAATGGCGGGCCAACTTGGTGGGGGCGGCCAACGATGCGGCGGCGGCCAGTTCGGTGGAGGCGGTCCGGGCATCTGCGGAGCCTGATGCAGCGGTGCAGCTCTTCCCGTCGGCGACCTCGGACGAGGTGGCCAGAAGGGAGTTGTCACGATCCAACTTGCAGCAGGTGGGCAACGGCGTGGCGGTGGCCAGGTCAGAGCCGGCAGCCATCGTGGCGGTGGCTTCCGATGCGGCTGCGGTTGTTTACAGGGAGGATCCCAGCGCGCCGGCCGGGACGGACGCTTTCCTTGAGGCCGCGGAGGCGGCGGTCAACGGACCTGCCACCGATGCCGATCTCGGTGCAACTGCGTTTTTGTACTTGTCCAGTGCCGTCGACGACGATGTGGAAGTCAACGGAGGAGTCGACGGCAAGGACGAACTCGACAAGTTTCTGCACGGGTGGCTGCTTTTGGAGCACGAACTTGTTTCAGCCGGCCGACTGCTGCTCAACCCCGAGCCCATAGAAACACAGCCGCTAGCCAGGGAGGTGCTTGCGTTCTCCCAAGGCTTGTTCAAGGACCCGCCTGCCCAACCTGTACGACCGCGGAACAAGCGGCGCATCCATTTCACGGGTTCCGACTTCCTTCGACTGGCGGGAGAGAGCTGGCTCAACGATGAGCTCATCAACTTTTTCTTGGCACTCATCAACGACCGGGATCAGCTGCTACGCACCGGGGGGAGGCTCGGCGCGGAGGCGTCTTCATTGGAGACTGGCCGCATCGTACCACAGACGAGAATGATGAACTCTTTCTTCTTCTCGCGGTTGGCGCCGCACCCGTTCCGCTACAACTACGAGTGGGTGCGCAACTGGGGCCTCAAAATGGGGCTCGATTTGGATGCGGTCGACAAGATTATCGTTCCCGTGAACCTGGCCAAGCTGCACTGGGTGTTGGTGGTTATCGACATCAGCAACTTCTTGTTTTACTTCTACGACTCCATCAACCTCGCGGACCGGCACGGAGTGGTTGATGTTGTGCGGAGGTGGTTGGGTGACGAGGTGCGCTCGCGCTTGGGCGATGACGCCGTCGCCCGCTGGGATTCTGATTCGTGGGCGGTGCGGGCGGACCCGGTATGGCCGCGTCAGACGGACGCGGGGAGTTGCTGGGTGTTTACCGTGGCGGCTGCCGATTGCTTCTCGTTGGGTTCGCCCTTGTTGTTTTACCTGAAGGATATCCCTACTCTGGGGGAGGGTATCGCTGTTTCTTTGTTTCTTGATGACTTGTGTGTGGGTGATGAGGTGCTGTCTGCATTGCCAGTCGTGGACTCGCCGCTAGGAAATGATGAGGACGACAAAAACTATTATTGAGTATGTTTTTAACTGTGTATGTGCTCTTTGTTATTGTACAAGTACGACCACCGTCTGCCACTTCCAGCACACATGAACCTCGTCGACTCAATCAGGGAGTCTGAACCAGGAAGAAGCAGATAGGCTCGTATGTATGAAGACACAGCAATAATTCCTCTGAACAGACTTCACGTGAGAAACTCTCAACCAAAGGGGGTCTTCCATTCTTCCCAATGACACCATTTAGCAGCGACACGTTCGTACTGAGCGGATGAGGCTTTTAGTTCCACAAGGATGGGGCAACTGCTTCCGGGAGTACTTGCTACTCGCTGGAAAAGGCTATAGAGCTGGCCTCTCAGGGAGACGCACACACGGCGCCTTCATCGCTTCAGTGAAGAACGCGAGTACCTTCCAGCTGTTGAATGGCCACGTAGCACAAGATAGTTTCATCGTACATCATTTGAGACTGTGGCAATGAACGCAGCGACGGGACAGACGATAGGAGACCCGACGTCGAACGAGAATACACCAATCTCCTGTCTACATGTTTCCCACGGAACTGCAGATAATGTACTGGGCGCGTCGCAAACTGGTGTGAGCCTGGAGTGTGTACGCACAGCCAGCGAGATGTAGGCATGAACGAAAGTGTAACTTGCATACGACCTGTCTCGTTTGAACAGAGAGAGTACAGGGCGTCCCCGCGAGCAAGGTCAATGCTGGGTACCAGACACCAGGTCTGGCAAGTGTGCAGTCCCCGGTGAGTCTCGTCACCGCTACAGCTGTACATAGCAACTGAGTGAGCGGCGTAACTCTATGAGATCGTGGGGCACCATCTGCTGCCCTTCCCTGTCGCCAATGCCGAGCGTGCGCCTCACTACGTGGCTTGTATGAGAGCTCAGACATGAGACATGCGTACTACAAGGAGTTGTCGCGTCTGCGAATAGAACAGTTAGGTCCTGGCCGCCCTGTTGCAAGCGGAAGATCTTGGGTCCAGCAGAGGAATAGGCACGGAGCGCACCTGCCGCGGAACTGACCGCGTAGCGATCGTGGACAGGTGGGTTATCTGCGCAAAGGTGCGTGTCCGCCGGCGACCATGCGGCAGCCACCTTGACCTCTTTCTGGTGTTGAAGCCCATCTCTGTGTGGCTCACGAATGCGATGCAGAGAGTTCAGTACATGCCGGTGGTATGGAGGTTGGCCATTCTTCGACTGCGAGAGCGAGGGGGAGCGGCTCTGAAGGAAGGGGAACGATGCCACAAGTCAAGCTCCAGGCGGAGTTGGCTGACGTGTACTCGGTTCATTGCTGCACTTACGACTTGCATGCCAGAGGGCGGCCACGACAGCCGTGACACGGCACAGAAGTAGCCTGGGCGTACACTAAACAAGTGGCGACGAATGACTGCACCTGCCTGTGTCAGCTGTTTCAACGGCTTGATCTCTGGAGGCGGGCGGGCATGCAGAAGCATAGTTCCCGCGCTCTTCACCCCCGTGTTTTCGTTCTGCCGAGACGGTGCCGTGACCGGAAGCCTTGCGGCTGAGGCCGCCTTGGTTCGTCTTCCGTCTCCCGTACATCCTTCTCCCTGGCCCTCACGGCCATCAATAAGTAAGTTTCCATCCTCTCCAGTGCTCATCTTTCTGATACGGCTGGACGCTAAGGACACGAGACGTTGATTCCGCAGCTGCGCCTGCACCTGGGGACCTGCCGCTCTCTGCGCTTTTACCTGGGGACCAAGCGGTAGCCGCCGGGACTTGGTGCTGGTCCTTGGGCTCGATGGATCCCCAGCTCGTTCAGAGCGCTGCAGAATCTGCCCGTCGGTTGTTACTTTCTCTCTTGTTCAGTGCTGTTCCCGCCAGAAGCTGTGAGCACCGGTTACTTACTGACGAAGCACGGTTCATTTTTGTTCTCTGCTCTTTGCGAACGGATTTTCTGTTGTCAAAAGCAGGGAGCATTGGCTGAGGACGGCGGGGTCTTATGCAACTACACCGACCGCGTTGATGGCGGCCGCGGTGAACCGCACGTGCAAGTTTGTCGCCGTCTTAACCCCGTCGATGTGTGTCATCCATAACTGGGCCGATACGACGGAGATTGCGCTCCGCGTGGTCACCGCTGAGAACCACGGCATGCTCGCCACCCGGTGCTTTCCAACACAAAAGGATGCACTGTGCTGGCTCTCCAACCCTGTCCACACGGAGGCGATGGCGGCAGCCGCGGCGCTCGTCAGGTGCACGGAGCCGGTCGTCGATGACAGCTACAACGAGCACATTGCGGTGGTGACGCGCTCTTCCTCAAGCTGTTTTGGCATCGACTCGGCTAGTGTCTCTCCTGTACTGGCTATGGTGCGGGACCCACTGGTCGGCGCTTGCGTTTTCCGGCGGTTTGCTTCCAAGTCGCTCGCCTGGAGATGGATCGTCGGCGATGCGGGGAGGTGCTTGCTGGAGGTGGTCGGGTGGCCATAAGACGACGGCGCTCGCCCTGTCCGGCGCATCGGCGGCATCCTAGGGTCAACTGAGCCAGGCCCGGCCTCAACGGCGGCTTCAGCTCGCTCCATTGGTGGTCCCGCTCGGGACGGACGTCCATCACCGCCCTCTGCAGACGACTGCGAGTTTTTGAGCAGCTCATGCGCTTCGTGGACTGGGCGGTCCCACCACCGCCGCCCCAGGCATGCGTATGGAGCCACGCCGCTGGGAAAGCGCACCGTCGCCCCCTACCGCTCTTTCTCTGGTATGGCTGCTTTGGGGCCAGGGGAGGGGCACTTCAGCGGCGTCTCGACCGTGGCACGCGAACGACGTGTGGCCGTCTAGCCACCCATCATCGAGCTCGACCTGACGGATCGTCGGCAGCCGTGCCCACCGCATCTCAGCCGCATCTCACTGCACTTCGGCTGCATTTCTCAGACCATCGCATTTTCGGAAGCTTCGCACGACAGGCCTGCAGATGTCGTCATATGTGAGTCCAGATGCATGGATTCTTTGCAAAGCAATGTCATCCTTTTAACCGGCTGCGGCGGGGGGATGTATAATTTGATTTATTTATTTCCTACTTCATTCAAGCCTTAACGGCTCGCTAATTCTTGTTCTGCC
>Ga0209186_1000963_pt1 | contig 22069 bp, 32 predicted proteins | sample SidtaG_FD_187426 | JGI IMG/M metagenome (GOLD analysis project Ga0209186, IMG submission 187426) | Marine algal microbial communities from Sidmouth, United Kingdom - Sidmouth_Male2 metaG (SPAdes) (version 2) | ecosystem: Host-associated > Algae > Red algae > Unclassified | place: Sidmouth...
GTCCGCAGCCCACGCCGTCCCTCCGCCTTCCCCCTTTGGTGCCGATCACCGCTGGGGCTGCCTTTTCGGTGTTCTCTTTCGCCTTTCGTTCGCTGTGTTGTTGTCCATGGAATAAATGGGCTGGCGTTGTTGTTTGTGGACTCTCCGTACTGGTCCGAGGGCGCATCCCCCTCTCGCTCTCAGCGAGTATGTTATGTGCATTGTGGAACGGACCATGAGAAACGTTTTAGACAACGATGCGGTGCGCTTCATTGCGGGGACTCCGCGTTGAGTCCTGTAGAGAAAGCTCCAAGACCAGGTGGCAAAGAAAGAAACAACAGCGAGAGTAATGTATTTCTTCAGGCGACATAGGGACAGCCACGTGAACGAGCCAGAGGCCAAAAAGAAAGGTGCAGAAGGCGGAGGAAGCCAGACGAGAGCAGCAACAGCGGCGACGGGCGCATCGTCTGCTCTCCTGCAGACCCCATCGGGAGGGCGCCCATCGAATGTGGCTGATGCGCATCGAACCCATCCAATCCAACTTTCTATGGGGCTTTTGATGCGCATCCGGGTCCAGATCCGTGTTCTCAACGATCAGACAGAATTTTGGAATTTCGCGAGTTTTCCGCCTCACATGTGACTCCTATATCACATCCTGACCTGTTGGAGTACCTCAAGACGTCCTACGACGGCATGCATGTGACGATATCGCCAATAGCTCCCGTCCTATGACCGCAAGCACCGTTCTCTGCACCACTGTGAGCTCAACGCTGTTGCGACCGTGCTAACTCTTCGTCCGACCAATAGTGCACTCGCACGGTATGGCAGATCCCTGTTCTTTGGACTCCCCTCCGATTCCAGGTCGGACCTGAAGCAAATGTGTTCGAACGTGCTGTCAACACCTGATACGGCCAGCCGCCCGATCGCAGGCGCGGCTTCGTGGACCTGTTGAATTCATACATTGGTCACGGGAGCCTCGTCCTATCTCTCGAGAATGTTCCAGAACGCACGGACTTGGCGAAGATTGGAGAAGAATCTTGTGCGGAAACTCTGGCGACCTCTGACAAGCGGCCCGACGCCGTATGTTCCTGTCTCTTCGACTTGGCCTCGGTGAGGCAGTGGTGAGGTGAAGGCGGAACTCGCAGAAGGTGTACGACGGCGTGCAAGTTGCCGCTTGCGTTTGGCGTGCACTTTGCGCTGTTACGAGGAGTGCTGGCGGTGGACCTGGAGCTAGGCGTGAGGCCAGGGGCGGTGCGGTTTGTCGTGTGGGTTGGCTTTCAACATGCCGCTTGCGGGTGGCATACAGCTGGTGCTTATCGGAGGCGTGGCGGCGGCCGACGTGGAGGTGGACGTGCCGGCTGGGGCGGTGCGGCTCGTCATGTCGGACGTTGTGCAACTTGCCGCTTGCGTGGGGCGTGCAGCTGGTGCTTATCGTCGGAGTGACGGCGACGGACGTTACGGCGGGCGTGGAGCTGGACATGGTGGAGAGGGCTGTGCGGTTTGTGAGGCGGGCCGGCTAGCAGGTTGGCGCATGTGTCGGGCGAGCAGCTTGTGATTTTTGTCGGTCTGGCGGTGGCGGGGGTGGTGCTGTTTGTCTCATTGGACGGCGTGCGCGGTATAGCCTGCGCGGGGCGTGCAGCTGGTGCTGTTTGTCGGCGTGGTGGCGTCAGAGGTGGAGCTGGACGTGGAGCTGGATGTGGAGCTGGACATAAAGCTGGACGTGGTTGCAGGAGTGGTGCTGTTTGTCGTGTGGGACGGCGTGCAGGTTTCCGCTTGCGTTTGGCGTGCAGCCGGTGCTGTTTGTCGATGTGGCGGTGGTAGGCGGGGAACTGGACGTGGAGCTGGACATGGAGCTAGACGTGGTTGCAGGAGTGGTGCAAGTTGTTGTGTGGGACGGCGTGCAAGTTGCCCCTTGAGTTTGGTGTGCAGCTAGTGCTGTTTGTCGGCATGGAGAATAAAGAAGTGCAGCTGGACGTGGTGGCGCCGGGGAGGGTGCGGTTTGTCGTGCGGGACGTCTTGCAAGATGCCGCTGGCGAGCGGCGTGCAGCTGGTTCTGATTGTCGGCGTGGCGGCGGCGGACGTCGCACTGGATGTGGTGGTGGCGGGGGTTGTGCGGTTTGTCGTGCGGGACGGTGGGCAAGATGCCGCTTGCGAGCGGCGGGCAGCTAGTGCTGTTTGTCCTCATGGCGGTCGCGGTCGTCGCGCTGCACGTGGTGGTGGTGGGGGTTGTGCGCTTGGTCCCGCGGAACGTGTTGCAAGATGCCGCTTGCGAGCGGCGTGCAGTTTGTGATTTTTGTCTGCATGACGGTGGCGGGGGTGGTGCGGTTTGTCGCGTGTGACGGCGTACGCGGTCTAGCCTGCGCGGGGCGTGCAGCTGGTGCTGTTCGTCGGCGTGTCGGCGGCAGACGTGGAGCTGGACGTGGAGCTAGACGTGGAGCTGGACATGGAGCTGGACGTGGTTGCAGGAGTGCTGCGATTTGTCGTCTGGGACATGGTGCAAGATGCCGCTTGCGGCCGGCGTGCAGTTTGTGCTTTTTGTCTGCATGACGGTGGCGGGCGTGGTGCGATTCGTCTTGTGTGACGGCATGCGCGGTCGAGCCTGCGCGGGGCGAGCAGCTGGTGCTGTTTGTCGGCGTGTCGGCGGAAGACCCGCATCTGGGCATGGAGCTGGACATGGGGCTGGACGTGCTTGCAGGCGTGCTGCGATTCGTCGTGCGGGACATGTTGCAAGATGCCGCTTGCGGCCGGCGTGCAGTTTGTGCTTTTTGTCTGCATGGCGGTGGCGGGGGTGGTGCGGTTTGTCGCGTGTGACGGCATGCGCGGTCAAACCTGCGCGGGGCGTGCAGCTGATGCTGATTGTCGGCGTGTCGGCGGAAGACCCGTAGCTGGACGTGGAGCTGAGAATGGGGCTGGATGTGGTTGCAGGAGTGCTGCGAGTTTTCGTGCGGGACGAGGTGCAAGATGCCGCTCGCGTTTGGCGGGCAGCTGGTACTGTTCGTCGGCATGGTGATGGCGGACGTGGAGCTCGACGTGGTTGTGGCGGGGGTAGTGCGGTTTGTCGTGCGGGACGGTGTGCAAGATGGCGCCTGCGATTGGCGGGCAGCTGGTGCTGATGGTCGGCGTGGCCGTGGCGGAAGTGGAGCTGGACGTGGTGGCGCGGGTGGTGCGGTTTGTCGTGCGGGAGGGCGGGCAAGCTTCCGCTGGCGAGCGGCGTGGAGCCTGTGCTGTTTGTCGGCATGGCCGTAGCGGACGTGGAGCTGGAAGTGGTGGTGGCGGGGGTTGTTCGGTTTGTCGTGCGGGACGGTGTGCAAAATGCCGCTCGCGTCTGGCGGGCCGCTTGTGCTGTTTGTCGGCGTGGCCGTGGCGGAAGTGGAGCTGGACGTGGTGGCGTGGGTGGTGCGGTTTGTCGTGCGGGACGGCGTGCAAGATGCCGCTTGCGAGCGGCGTGCAGATTCTGCTGTTAGTCGGCTTGGCCGTAGCGGGGTTGGTGCAGTTTGTCCCGTCTGACGGCGTGCGCGGTCTATCCTGCGCGAGGCGTGCAGCTGGTTGAGTTTATCGGCGTGGCGGCGGTAAACGTCGTGCTGGATGTGGTGGTGGCGGGGGTGGTGCGGTTTGTCGTGCGGGACGGTGTGCACAATGCCGCGTGCGAGCGGCGTGCAGCTGGTGCTGATCGTCGGCAAGGCCGTGGCGGACATGGAGCTGGACGTTGCGTCGGGGGTGGTGCGGTTTGTCGTGCGGGACGGTGTGCAAGATGCCGCTTGCGAGCGGCGTGCAGCTGGTGCTGTTAGTCGGCGTGGGGATATCCGCGTGGGTTAGTGTATTTGCATTGGACTCGTACATGGACGTTGGAAGAGTGGCATATCGATCAGTATTAGGAGTAGAATGTAGCGGCTCAAAGCAAGCAAACACACGTGCACCACAGCAAAGCAGCGCAGTACCTCCTCACTCAGCACGGCGTTTTCCCTTCCCCTTGTACAGCTGGCACACATGCGCCGCGCAGTGGTCGTCACAGCGGTAGTGCGAGTTGCACCGCGGACACTCAAACCAGACGCGGGTTTCCGGCGGGACAACTACCGCCGCTGGGACGCGGCCAGCCCCAGTATTCGGTGCCGCCGACGCACCACCCGGGCTCGTGCGTGCCGAATACGCATTCGCCCAAGCGTTATCGCCAACACCAGTCGACTGCGGAGAAGCGCCGGACGCGTCAGAGTGGCCAGAGGAGGTCGGTAGCCGTCTCCTCCCTGCGTGAGCAGAGTCCGCGAGCCTCTCTGACCCCGATGCACATGCGTCGTCGTCGCGACGGCGCTTGTGCCGGCGGGCGTCAACAGGAGGTGGCCCGAACCGAGCTCCATCAGCAGCCTCACCAGCGCCAGAAGACCCGCCGCGGCCGCCCGCGGGTGCGCGCGCGAGAGACGAAACGGTGTGGCCCGCATCGTGAGCGTCAGACGCAGGCGCAAAGATGCCGGCATCGTGCTCAGCGTCACGCAACATTTCTGTCAAACGGGCATCGTCGTCTCCAGCGCGCCTGACTTCTCTCACCGCAGCACGCAGGCGAGGCAGCAGGACATGGAGCTCGGCGCGCCACCCGCTGTCCTTCAGAACAGCCACGACGCGTCGGTGGCCAGCGCCACTCACGTGACTGATGAGGCTTGTCGGGGCATCGCTGCTCGCCAGGCATGTCGGGCACGTCCAACGAGTGGAGTGCCTGGCGTAGCCGGGCCCGTGCGTCGCGGCGGTGCGGAACGCCCTCTTCTTGTGTGGTGTCCCGTGGACGTGCTCATTCCAGCTTGCCTCCCCGGTCATCAGGATGTTGCACGTCTCACACTTGTAGAAGCCAGAAGGTTCAGGCCGCGGGGGCGGGGGAAGGGGGGGTGGTGCGGCGGCCATGTTGTGAAAAAACACAGAAAAGGAGGGCAAGGTGAAGCAGTGCAGCAAGCGGCTGCAACACCAGAAAGGAAGACCACGGACGAGATTTTCCGGGGAACAGGACACAGGCAATGCTGGTAACGCACCAGAAAAAACGTTGTGGGCCTCGGCGGCCGCGCCACTGCCGGTGTTGCACACTGTAACCCACTTGATGGGCCGAGGCTAGTCCGTCTCAAATTGGGAGTTACCTTGATTTTCTACATTCCGAAAACAGAAATGATGCATTACACAGCGTCTTTCTCCGGGGTTGGCCAATGAGGCGACGGCTGCCGGAGCGAGTGTTCTAAGCATGATACTCAGTACCCCGGAGTCCCAGTGTAGTCCGCTACTGCGTCTCTAGTACATCAGACGTTCCAGCCAATGCCAATGCGTCCAAGTCGACGCGCGAAGAAGCCGTGGGCGAAGCGGGGACACAATCCGGGGCACCACGGCTATGACATGGTGCCGTCCTTGGCCGCCAGATGCATCGCGTCCGAGTGCAGCTCTGTAGTTGCGTCCGACGCATTTGACCCCTACAACGAGCTGCCGAGGCCCGGTCGGGACCGGCTCCCGCAGCAGCGCCGCGCAGGAAAGAGAAAGAGTACGGCGCGTTCGTCATGACCGTCTAGTAGGGTTCCGGCTCAATTACACGCCCCCCCATCAAATACCACTCACATATGTACTCTGCCGATCCGACTGCTGTCAAGTAATGATGCTCGACTTTTTCATCCTCCATCGTGTACGGCCAACGATCCATCGGATGTGCGCAACGACCGTGCACGCCAAGTGTAAAACCCCCTGCTATGCATATGTCGTGTTGTCTGTTGCGCGAGAAAGGCACGACACACTGTGCTTGTCGCCACATTCTCGTTGCCCTATCTCAGCTTCGCCGTCCGCTGTTTTCGGAACAGCTGCGCTCCGCTGGCAACGAACGACGTGAGGCAGCTCTCTTTAACTGTCTCGATCCACGGTGGAGCGACATCGTCAAATAGCGGGACATGAAAACTGCATCAAGTGGCTCGAAGAGACGACTGGCGGACGGACCCCTAACCGGTTCGGAACGTGGTTCATTTCGTCTGCTTTTTGAAGCTTCGTCGTCGACGAGCCGGACGACAATCTGTCGCCAGGTCGAGTAAGTGCGTGTGCAGAGAATTGTCAGAGGACCTCTCAGTGAGATTTCACGTTCCTAACGCTGATCCACGGCCCGGGCGCCATCATCGCCCGCCATGTCGGCGTGTTTGGCTGCCGGAGCGTCGCATGAATCGTCGTTTGTTGAAACTCTGTCCAAGTTTCTGAGGGAGGTAACCTGTGGAGCAGGGAGATCGCCTTCCAGCAGACGAGCGAGTGGCCTGCAGTGGGTCTTTCGTGGCAGCGCTCTCCTGGTTGGTCGAGACACAAACCTCCAGTAGTCCGCGCAGTTTGGGGTGGCGGACGGCGCTACCGTCGCGCTGTCGTCCCCACCACCGTCAAGCGCTTCATCACTGTTGCGACCCGCTCCACATCCGCGGTCACCATGACCGTCGCTCTTACCGGCTTCCCAGATTCCTAAGTCGTGTGCTCGACAGCGCTCTGCGGTACGCCTCAGAATGTTGGTCTATGCAATACTCTGCCTGTACCCAGCAGGGCATGTCTCTTTTCGCTTTTTCGTCTAGCCGTGAGCTGCAGAATCTATACAGTCTCTTTTTACGCCGTGGTGGGATGCTGCAGCACATGCTGTTGTCGTGGGCGACGCCGCCTGTCCGACTGCGGACCATGTCACTAAGTTCACGTTGTGTTACCCGTCTGTCGCTCCCCATTCATCATACAGCCTGCCATGTCGCTACTGCGTCTGGGTGCTGACAAGGCCATTCCGTATTGTCCCGCGCATCCTCAAGATGACCGCCCGACGTCTCGTATTCATGTAAAATCCCTGTTCTATTCTTTTTCGTAACGATTTCAGATACGTCCGTAGGACGCAAGCGCCTCAGCATACCGGATGGCCTCCTTTACACTATGGTGGCGATGCCGATGATCGCCGAGGCTCGTTGTGCACGATTCCGACGGCATACAGCGTGCCGTTCGTCGTCGTTCTTGACGTGACAGTGGCCGTGGTGAGGGTGGCCTGAGCAGCGGAAGAAGTGAAGTCTGATCAGTGGGGCGGCGTCCAAGTCGCCGCTTGCGTGCAGAGTGCACTTCGTGCTCTTTTTCGGCGTCGCGGTGGTGGACGTGGAGCTCAACGTGCTGGCCGGGGCGGTGCGGTCTGCCGTGAGGGCCGGTGTGCAGCTTTCCGCTTGCGCACGGCGTGCAGCTGGCGCTTTTTGTCGGCGCTGCTGTGGCTGACGTGGAGCTGGACGTGAAGGCGGGGCTGGTGCGGTTTGTGTGCAACTTTCCCCTCGCGTGGGGCGTGCAGCTGGCGCCTTTGTCGGAATGGCTGTGACTGACGTGAAGCTGTATGTGGTGGCGGGGGCAGTCCGGCTTGTCGTGAAGGCCGGTGCGCAAATGGCCGCCTGAGCGCGGCGTGCAGCTGGTGCTTGTCGGCGGCGCGGCGGCGTCGGACGTGGAGGCGGACGTGGTGGCTGGGGCGGTGCGGTTCGTCGTGTCGGACGGTGTGCAACTTTGCGCGTGCGTGGCGCGTGCAGCTGGTGCTTATCGTCGGAGTGACGGCGGCGGACGTAGCGGCGGGCGTGGAGCTGGACATGGTGGAGGGGGCGGTGCGGTTTGTGAGGCGGGGCGGCTAGCGAGTTGGCGCATGTGTGGGGCGCGCACTTTGTGATTTTTGTCGGCCTGGCGGTGGCGTGGGTGGTGCTGGCGTGGACCTGGACATGGTTGCGGGGGTGGTGCAATTTGTGAGTCGGGGCGGCTAGCACGTTGCCACATGTGTGGGGCGTGCAGTATATGCTTGGTGTCGGATTGGCGGTGGCGGGGGTGGTGCGGTTTGACGTGTGGGACGGCGTGCGCGGTCTAGCCTGCGCGAAGCGTCCAGCTGGTGCTGTTTGTCGGCGTGATGGCGGCAGACATGTAGCTGGACGTGGAGCTGGGCTTGAAGCTGGTCGTGGTTGCAGGAGTGCTGCGATATGTCGTGCGGGACGGGGTGCACAATGCCGCGTGCGATTGGCAGGCAGCTGGTGCTGTTTGTAGGCGTGGCCGTGGCGGACGTGGAGCTGGTTGTGGTGGTGGCGGGGGTGGTGCGGTTTGTCGTGCGGGACGGTGTGCAAGATGGCGCCTGCGATTGGCGGGCAGCTGGTGCTGTTTGTCGGCGTGCCCGTGGCGGAAGTGGAGCTGGACGTGGTGGCGGGGGTGGTGCGGTTGGACCCGCGGGACGGCTTGCAAGGTCAGACGATTCTGGCGTCCGGGGTGTCGTGGAGGCGCTCAGAGTGGGGACTTCTCGCCGGACTCGGCGCGTGACGACGACATCTGTCTGATGTGTTGCAGTCGCTTCGCAGTTCGCGGAGTGAGTGAGGGTCGCTTTGCACTGGAGGACGGGTATGCATCCGTTGTTGAACAGATAGTGACGCTGTGATGAAGGAATTGGATGTAGCCGTGGTTGAACAAAAAGCTGCCGAGGACTGTACTCGACTACCAGAGCTATGTCATGCTGGAACAGAAACGAAACGAGCGAGGGTGGAATGGTGTGAGTACGACGAGAAACGTAGCTTTACGAGACAGGTGGGTCAGGCACAAAATAGTGAGCGGGACAAGCGAAGTCATTGGCATCCAGCGGACGTTGAGGGCGAGAAGCGACCACACGTCCATTGCGCAGCTCCCACCAACCAGCCCGGGGAACATGAGAGCACGGCTCATGGCCGACCCCTTTGCATACCGAGAAACTCCTGTTACGCACACCCCCGCCGTTAACTTCACCACGGAAATGAACAGGCAAACGAGGATAAAACGCATCATCGACAGGAAGAGTATGGCAACAAGCAAAATCGCTGTGCGGGCACGTAGATGCGTTGTGATGCTGGTGCCTGATGGGCAGCACCCCCCAGCAAGGTTCGCATGTCATCATGCCTGAAATAGAGGGGTCTGGGTGACAGAATGGGACGTGGACATCAGCGAAAGACGGAGGAACGATGGTCGTCAACACCCATTCCACCATGTCGTGCACGCTGCACCCAGCGACACAGGCGGTATACCACGCTGCAGCAATCCACGGGACGAAACGAAAAACAGAACTTCAAACAATACTCGACATGAAGAACCATTATCATACCGGGACTCGCGCAGACAAACATGCCGTGACGCCCGGAAGACTGCGAGACAGAATGAGCGACCACACCAGGCAGTGGAGCATGCGTGGTGAGCGCAGGAGCGGGGGGCTGTCTCTTGTCGTGCAGGAGGGGGCTTGGCACCAACTCACAGATAGCGTGCTCCGAATGGTGGTTCTCAACCCCGAAGGAGGGGATGGCGCAGTCGCTGGCAACGGCAGGGGGGCACGTGCGATTCGATCGGCAGCAGGGATGGCGATCCTCGACGGTGACGGCGGTGGTGTCGACGACGGTGACGGCGGTGGTGTCGACGACGGTGACGGCGGTGGTGTCGACGACGGTGACGGCAGACCCGACCCGAATTCGATATTGCTGGTCCCCCAATTTTGTCCTCATCGGCCAAGACTGGGACTGCTTTGTCAAACAGGCCAACCATTGATCTAGAACAGCAGCAAACAGCTGCTGAGTGCAACTCTACGACGCGCCATTGGCTCTCCAACCGCCAGGTCCGTGCAGAATCGAGATTCTCCGTCTTCTTCAGATATTCTTCCTTTCTCAGTCGTCTCATGCGGTAAAGTAGCCCAGAGCAGTTTGTTATCGAGATTTCCTTCGAGATTCTCAGATAATCTCAGAAAAACGAGCGCGCCGATTGTGCGTTTGCGGGCCGTACGGGCACATTCTGTAAAGAAGGGACCTGACATGCACTGCTGTCGATCCTCTTGGCCAATCAGAAACGTCCCTGCATCGCTGTTGCACTCCCGTTCTCTGCCGATGAGGACAAAATTGGGGGATCAGCAATCGCGAGATCTAGCGCAATGCCGGATTCTGTGGTCTACTTTTGCAAAAAATGTATTCAACCAGGCGAACCGCCTCTGTGGACGATCGATGCAGTCGAGATCTGTAGGTTCGACACAAACGTGCCCATCCATGACCACCGACCACCAATCCTAACGCGTTGGGATGCTGCCGTGAGCACCGTCTGCGGACTGAGTGCTGCGAGACTTGCCAGAAACGTAATTCGCTGTCTGAGCCTGGAGCAATGAAGTGCCCTCAGCACCGGACGCGGGCCCAGTGCGCCCGCATCACTTCGTGTTCCGCACTAATGCGCTTCACGACATCGATGCTCGTACGTCGGCATCGCGGAAAAAACGTTCTTCTGCTCCGCAGTGCGCCAGCAGCCGCACATGCCGCACTCTCCGGCTCCTCGCCAGAGTGCCTCAGTGCCAGACATCTTTCCACCCGATTGCATGCCCGTCCGTTGCCGACCGACTGTGTCAGACAGATGGCGCATCCAGCATGGCCACGCCTGGTGCTCGTCTGGGGCGTGGAGAGCAACGGCCGTGGCGAGACGCACTTCAATATCCGACGCTCTTCCCCATAGCACAACATCGAAACAGAATGAAAACAATGTGAAATGTATTCGGCGATGATTGATTCAATGACCTTGCGAACCCGATCGAGCAGCCCGATGATCTGGCGTCGAGAAAGCTTGCTTTCCGCTGTCGCCTGCAACAAGTGCGGGTCGTCCAACAAGTCCGGCATCACATACACCAAGTTCCGGATCACAGGCTTCAAGTCATTGAAGACGCCCTCGATTGGCTGCAGGTCGGGACTGTACGGTGGTAGACGCAAAAAGGGGACGCCGTTGTTTCCGAGGAACGTGTCCCCACCAGCGTTGTGGATGGGCGCATTGTCGAACAGAACGACGCAGTTGTTCAACTGCTGGGTCCACGGGCGCCCCGGCTCGTACACACCCAGCTTGGGGATGAGCAGTTGCAGGAACAGTCGCCAGTCCGCCGACGTCAGCGCGCCTCTACCCACCACCATGGACTGGAAGCCCAAGATGCGGCCATCACTTGACACCGCCATCATCGTGCTTTTCCGCGGAACCGACCGGGGGTCCAGACCGTGGACGCTGTCGCGCTCGCGAGCCAATGCCCACTCGTACAATCTAAAGACATCGCCACCGTCTGTGTGCGTCTCGTCGACGGAAACGATGCAGCGCTCGGGGATGCTGTCCCGGACGAGGGCGTGGACGCGCCGCACGGCAGCTGAAGACTCACGAAAGAGACCGAGCGAGCGCTTGCGTGTGAAGCCCAACTTGTGCAAGTGCCTGTCGATCATACTCTTGGATGCACGCAGAGCAACAAACTCGCCGCTGGGGTGGTTGCGCATAAGCTTGAGCATCTCGAAGTGTTCCCGAAACAGAGCCCGCGGGTGCTCTCGCACAAGGTGCACCATGGCCGTCATGAGCGTCATGTAAAACCAGCAGCTGTTGTAATGCTGGTTCTGTCCCAGCGGGTCCCTCCACACTGACCCGTGCTCCCGATAGCATTTGGACCAGCGCCTGAGAGTTGATCGCTTGGTGCCAATGTTCTTATAAATGACGCTCTTGCGCACACCATTCCGCAACATCGTGACAGCTACAAGACGCATGTCGACGCTGTACATCTCGGCGAGTCAGGATAGCACAGGTACCAGCTCCCCAACGACCAAGCTCTGCACAACAACGTGCTCGAAGAGCCACAGCAGCACGCCAACCCGAACTTGCACGACGAGCAAGAGCAGCAAGCCGGCCCACACTTTCCCCCGCAGCAGCACCGCCAGCAGCACCGCGTGCACGGCCTCAGCAGCCGTGCCAAGATGTCCGCCAGGTGGACCGCGTCCGCCGCCGCCACCGCGAGCTCCCCTGCAACGTGCACGACGTGCAAGAGCAGCACGCTTTCCCGCACATGCCCCCGCAGCAGCACCGACAGCAGCACCGCGTGCACGTCTCAACAGCCGTGCCAAGATGTCCGCCAGGTGGACCGCGTCCGCTGCCGCCACCGCGAGCCCCAGAAAACGAGCGCAGGGAACACCAGGTCCGCGTCCTCGGCGCCGGCCTTGCAGTGTCGCTCAGGACTTGGGCTGCGCGCTCTACGAGCGCTTTGGCCACCCACACCCCGAGAAGCGAACCCAGCCAACCACGTCCGCGTCCTCGTTGGCGCACGTCCGCGTCGCCGACAGCGGCCGCATCGAGATGCGGAAGACAACGGCTAACCGGACCGCGCCAGCTTGGTGCCGCCGTTCATGCGCAGCGACTCGCTGCGCGTGCGTCCCCTCTTCAACTTCGGACGCCACGACAGCGCTCGGCACCAGCAGGCAAAAGAACGCAGCGTGAGCACCGCGCGTATCCGTGTCCGACCGGCAACTTCGTCGTGCGACTGCACTTACGTGTGTTCGAGATATTGCTCTCACTGTATGGTGCGCGATCATTGGATGACAGCTGTCAGGAAACTTACAGAGATCCGTTCCACCGCCCCCCTCTGTGGCGCACGAATCCACCCGACTTTGTCTTTCTCGAAAGTGATACGAACACAAGAAAAGATCGTGTTGTGCACGCAATAGGAGCCGTCTTCGAATTAGCGTCGACTCTCGGGCGCGCGCGCTGGGCTCAGAAAAAAGAGGCGCGTCGTATGGTTGTCATTGCACAACAAGTTCAGCTGCCTTTCCAGTGTCACGAACGACGCGCTCAGTGCACCGGATCAATGAAAGCATTGTCCAAGAACAAAGGACGGGGCACAACGCGAAGCGCGCATGAGGTTCTCATTTATGCTCCTCCCCGACGGCCGACGGCACCCAGCCTCTTAATTCCGTGAGAAGCAGCACACGCACACTTCACTCAAGTCACCCTGGCACCTCGTATCCATAATCAAAAAACAACTCCTCCCCGGCACACAGCGGCGCCTTGGCGAGCAGCCCGACTCTAAGCTCGCCACACACACTCAGCAGCTTCGCCTCGACGTTGGCATGCTCCGTTGTGCGGTAGTTCACGAATTTCATCCGGTTTCCCACCCGTGTAGCGTCTATGTTCACCGTCTTGGCGATGGAGTACAGGAAGCTCACCCCCTTGGCGTCGTACACGCGCCCACGCGCTGCCGCCTCCGCATTTGAGATGAGTTCACCGACGTACTCCCCAACAAAGTCCCCTTCCGCCGCACCTTCAGCAGCGAAGACACCGAATCCGTGAGCGTGCGAGCGACCGAGTACGCAGCGAAAGCGGGCGCCAAGTTGGAGCTGGACGTTGCGGCAGCGACGGCGGCCTACAGCGCCTCCGGCAGCGACACCCCCGCTCTCAACGTCAGCCGCAATCAGCAAACCCGCTCCTCGTGGTACCTGCGAACCGGCACGGTGCACGCCGTCATCCGGTGAGTGGGGAACACCGTCGACCCCAGTGCTTGGATGCCAATGCGCACCGCAAGTGTCGCAGGCATCGGGGTCGCACTCCCTGTCGACCGCGAAACACGGGCACTCATCCGTGTCGCAACTCGACAGCGGCACACATGCACCCCAGATGCGACGACCGCACAACCGAGACCCAGGCGCTTCGATACTCTCTCCGATTGATCCCAGGCCTGCTAAAGACGGAGAGCCGACCGTCCAGAGATACTGAGCGCACCCACACGTCTTCTCGCACGCCAACCCGGTGCGCGCGCACCGACAACGCTCCTCTGTACACTCCCCGCTGTGAAAGCAGGGCGCAAAGTCGTGCACCTTGTCTGGCGCGCAGGGGTCGTCCTGGCTGCTGGTCGTGCCCGACTGACGGGAGGCGCGAGAGCTGCCAAGAGAGCACTTCAGGGCAGGGGAGCACTGCGACGCCGTTTCCGACCCCCCGTTGTCCTCGTCCAACCCGGCGGCGCCACTCCTCGCCGTCGCCTCATAGCTCCCGACAGCTTCCAGGCCAGGGTCCTGCAGTGGCTGCTCCACCGGTGACGCGCAGAGCAGAGAGAGCCCCGGACCCGCCAAAAACTCAGCCACGCGACGACACTTCTTGACAGCCACAAAAATAGCAAGGCGGCAGGTGTCCTGCACACCGACAATGTCCGCTCCCATCTGCAGCAGCCCCACCTGGTCGACTCGCCAACCGCCCACTGCAGGAGGAACGGAACGCATATCAGCTCGCACGCGAGGGTCTAGACGGCACTCAAAGCACCCACTGGCCGCCTCTGCGATTGACGAGTGGTGGACTCGGGCGCGCCGCCCACGCCAGTGAGAAGACAACGACGGCCGTGCCAGACGTCATCGACTCCTGAAACTTCCGCATCCTCCGCATGAATGGTCGGAGGCCGAGGAGCATCGGCGTCGCCCATCACCGAGGGGGTAACAGCTGCAACGGCCGAACCATCGCCAACAGAAGCGCCGACAACGTTGCTAAAATCAGGTGACCCAGTCCCACCCGCAGTGGCGCGCCTGGTGCCATCAACGAAACGCCCAGCGAAGTCGCCGTCGCGTGGGGCAACAGAAACGCTTTCGGCCACACCAGTGGTAACCGGCGGGCGGCCGCGGCATCCTGCATCTGGTCCAACGTCTGTTCGCCGCGCGTCGGCGACAGCCGAGCTAACACGTAAATCAACACGCGGACCAACGTGCAGACCCGTCACTTCCGCCCAACCGAAGTAAGACGAGAACCGTGCGCCTGCGCCATCGCGTGGGGCAACTGGGGCGACTTCCGTGTCGCCCCGAGCGCGGCGGGGAGGCCACGCTAGTTTGTCCGCGTCGGCGCCGTCAGCGCCACGAGGAAGACCAACCGGGCGAAGGGGAAGCGGCCCAGCTAGCGGGTCGCCGTCAGGAGCGCCGTGCAACTTACAAGTGTTCCGTAGGCAGACACGGCACAAGAGACTAACCAAAAGTCCTCTTTGCGGCAGCTGCACTTCGTCCGCCACAGCTACAGTGGGTCCGCCAACACTGCCGCCAGTTGGCGCCGCGTGGCCAGCACCGAACGAAGTGCCGACAGACGGCAGGTGCGCGGCAGCTTCAGCGCCGCCATGAGCTCGAACGACTGTGCGTAGCATGCGAACAGCAGCGGCGTCGTTGCGCATCGCGTCGCTCTCCGTGTGCGACTGCCGAACCAGCTCGGCTTGCCGCAGAGCCCAGACACGACTCAAAGGGGGGAGGCGAGCGGCAGCGACGTCGGCCGCTGACGCCGCAGCCGCAGACGTGGAGGCCCCAAAAGCGGCCGGTGCGGCTCGCACTCGTGCCTCGAGAGCGCCGCTCGTCGATGTTGGAAACGCAAGACCAGCCACACGGCCGCCTTGCTCCCGTCCAGCGCCGCTAGCGAGTACCACTGCAAGACTGGCGCCACCCTTCAACTGCTTCACAGCGGCTTGGCGGGTGGCCTGCGCCTCGCGCTCTGACACGGCTCGGCGGTGGTCATCCCCCCTCTGCTGGACGAGCTTGGCCACGTGCGTCATGTGAGGAAGCGTCTGTCCCAGCACCTCGCTCAAGGTGTGCACCACCGTCGGCGAGTCACCAAGCGCGTGAACAACTGCGTACACGCCGGCGCGCTGGGCCATCCGGAAGATCCGCTCTTCAAGCGAATGGTATCGATTGCCGAGGTGGGTAGGCGCATCGTCTGACGCGTCGCTGCCGTCACTGTTGCAGTCGGCGGCCGTCCACCCGTTCTTGTCCATTATGCTCGCCGCCGCAGCATGTGCGTCGTCGGTGTCTCCGAGGTAGGGAGTGTGCTTGAAGGACGCAACACCCTCGACCCGTCGCCACGACCGCCGGATAGACGTGTACGCTAAAGCAGTCGGGAGACGCTCAACCGCGGGCAATACCACAACTGGCACCGCCCGCTCTGGGGCATAAGTTGCGGCAGTGGTCGCCCCGCTTGTCGACCAGGAAGCCACACGAGCAACATCAGCGGCGTAAATGCCACCAGTTGCACGCGTGGCAGCAGCAGAGCCGTGTCCGTGTCCGGTGGGCAGGGTACGGGGCGACAAGCGAGACGGTTGGGGGACCGCGTGGCAACTCTCCCTCACACCGCGCGGGACACGCGGAGAGGCTCGTGACGCTCGCATGAACTCCCATAGCGTGCGCTGCCTCTCGCGGGGGGGGTTGCTCTGCCTGGCATCCAGCTGCACGAAGGCTGCTCCAACACTCCATCGTCCCCAGCAGGACTTCCTTCGCCAGCAGTGCTACCACACGAGCCGCCACGGCCACTAGGGCCACCTCGGGACACTCCTTTCGCCTCCAACAGCACTACGTCACCATCTCGCTGAACGACCGCGGCGCCAGACCTCACTTCACAGGGATCAATGGCAGCCTCAATGGGTAGCGGGCGGACGTCGGCGTCCGCGCCCGCCGCCGCCACATACCGCACATACCTCGACACCGTTTGACGGTTCACAGCACTGGTAACACGAACTTCCGCGCTGCGATGCTGAAGCGCGCGGCGCCCTGATCGCCCGTACAGACGATAAACGACACGATGGATGCTGCGTGCATCGCCGGCGACAGCAGCAACGAGCTCGGCTTCTTCAGCGTCGGAGTCGACATCAGACAGGGGTCCTTCCGCGCTCGGCCACTCGTCCACGAATGCCTCGTCAGAGCCACGACGCGCTGCATCCATCGTGCGGACCCCAGACAGCCACGAGGCAGCGTCCAATGGCACGATGCTCGCGACCGCTGACGGCTGACAACGACCGACAATGATTGCACGCAGATCAAAGCATGCCCGCTTGCTCGAGGTGCTTCGGAAATGACACAGCAGCGGAGCTGTCCTGTACTTCCACTCAGATCAGACCAATCAGAATGTGACATGAGACATGAGCGGCGTATTTCCGACCTCGATTCCGATATTTTTCCCATTCACACTGATCAATCGTGCATTCAATTTGGGCGCTCCGGACGCATCCGGCCAAGACACAAGCACCGCCTCCCTTGCACAGCTCGTAGGCCAATTTAGTTCCACTTGTTCCGGCCCGACGTGCCGTCCGTCTCTGACTGAGCGCCAGTGACGTTCACGACCGCTGGCGCCGTGGTCGTTTGCAGGCCGTCACCGCCTAATCACCACCCCCTCCAGACGCCCGGCCATCCACACCACCCCATTACCGCGATAGCCCCACATTGTCCTCGACAGAGAAAAGCTCGTGCCTCGAGTATCCTCCCATCTCAATAGCTGCCACACGGCGCGCGTCGCCCGACCACTTGTGCGACGCGCTCCCTGCTCCGCGTCGGCGCCGACGACGAAACGACCAACAAATTGCGAGGCACGCTCCCTGCTCCGAGTCGGCGCCAGCGATGCCGTCACACGCAACGTTCCCACCTGCATCTATACCACCTGTGCGTCGGTCGTGGTGCCCGACGCCGTCGCCGACGTCCCGTCGTGATGCCCGACGCCGTCGCCGACGAAGGGATATGCACCAAGTGGCTCGTCGTTTCAGCGACGTGCACAACGGCCGCCACGACCAACCACTTGCGCGACGCGCTCCCTGCTCCGCGTCGGCGCCGGCGACGAAACGACCAACAACTAGCGAGGCACGCTCCCTGCTTCGCGTCGGCGCCGGAGACGCCGCTACGCGCAGCGTCCCCACCTGCGTCTGCACCACCTGCGCGTCGGTCGTGATGCCAGACGCCGTCGCCGACGTCCCGTCGTGATGCCCGACGCCGTCGCCGACGACGGGACGTGCACCAACTGGCTCGTTTTTTCAACGAGCTGCACAACGGCCGCCACGACCAGCCACTTGCGCGACGCGCTCCCGGCTCCGCGTCGGTGCCAGCGACGCCACGACCAACCACTTGCGCGACGCGCTTCCTGCTCCGAGTCGGCGCCGGCGACGCCGTCACGCGCAATGTCTCCACTTGCATCTGCACCACCTGCGCGTCGGTCGTGATGCCCGACACCGTCGCCGACGACGGGACATGCACCAAATGCGTCGCCGTGTTGCCGCGGAGGCGCCGCGGGGGAAACCTGTCCAACCTCGTTCACGACGTTTGGACGGCCGCCAACTGCGACGCCGTATGGACGACGGCGGCGTCGCGTGTCCAAAAAAAACAAAACGACATGCACTGTGTATGCATAGTTCATGTACATAGAATAAAGACATGCACTCACTAGTAGTCGTTCTCCTCCCCATCTTCATCACCGCTGATAGCACCACCGCAGTGTCCGCGACCACGACTGTTGTACGGATCGACTGCACCAGCCGTGTCGTCCCGGGCCTCCGCGTCACCGTCCGACTCCCCGTCTGCCCCGTCATCCACACCTGCATGACCGAGCACCGCCGCTGCCACCATGCTCTCTGTAACGAACTTCTGGCACCACGAGGCAACGAGCTGCATGAGGTTGGCGTTTGACCGGTCCACACGGCACGAGACAAGCTGCTCCGCAACGTTTGCAGGCGATACCCCCCCGCACGTGATGCTCAGCCCGATAAGCAAGTGGTCCTCCGCACCGCGGATAAACTCGGCCTCCATGGTGGGAAAGTTGACGGCGTGGGACTTCAGGGCGCCCTTGGACGCCGCGGACGCCAGCTGCGTCGACGTCATCCGGCTCACAGCGGAGCAGTCAAACACCGAGACCGCCGAAAACTTCTCCCGCTCCCCCTTCTTCCACGTCAAGTGAAATGGGGCTTCCAAAAGAGCCACGGCCGCTGCGAGACCTCCGGTCTCCGCCGCGGGATCCCGCGCTGCCGCCGCTACCGCCACCGGCTCCGTCTACCCACAGCCAGTGGCCGTCAGGCCCGACACGCAGTCGGCGGCACGGAGGGCGCTCGACTGCATCAGTGTCACGTGCGCACGCGCCATCTGCGCGGCGGACAGGGCTGGGAGGTCACTCGGGCCACCTGCACGCCCCGCATTCTCCGTGTCCGGAGACGCCTCGCGCGAGCTCACCCGCCCCCCCCCTCCTCCACCAGTCTTCGTCGTCGATGCCCGTCGATCGACGCCCGAGGGAAAATCCAACGAATTCATCGAGCGCGCTCAAACACTGCGCCTGCCGGGTGTCTTCTCGGCAGCACGAACACCACGGCTCGTCCCACTCCCGGCTGCGACAGCCATTCCAAAAGAGCCCGCAGTAGATCCTACGCCCCGGCCAGCGGACCCGATGGTCGACCCGGAATCAGCGGCCCCCACTGAGCCACCACCACGAGCAGTGCGACCGCGGTCATCAACGTGACCAAGAGCGGCGCGCCCGCGCCCGCCGCTGCCCGCAGCACCCCTCCCCCGTCGAACCCCACGCCCCGCCCCGCCCCCCGCCGCTGCCGTCGTGGCCGAAGCAGCGGCGGCCAGCGCCGCCCCGACTGCCGTCTGGTCGGGAGCTTCCAGCGCAATCGCCATCGCCTGAAAAACTTGCCGGTTTTCCGCGTTGTTCGACGCGGCAACGATGCCGGTCCCCGCCGTTAAGTCGGCCGCCGCAACCGTACACATCCCTGATTGGTGGATGTTGGCGACGATGTCGGAAGCTGCCGCAGCCGCCTCCTGCGACTGCCGCCAGTCCGCCCAGAAAGCCGCATGGTGGGCACGCACCCACTCAGCGACCACAGCGTCAGTGACAAGGGGGCAAACGAAATCAGAGCTGCTAAGCGGTGGCGCCGTCCGCCGACGCGTCACGTTGCCCGTCTTGTTGTCCATCTGGAGCGATCCAGCTAGAGCACGAGGGTGCTGACATGGTGCCCAACGACAGGGCACTTGGTGCACTTAGTGTGGTGGCAACAGTCCACCTCGAAGCAGGTCCCGTCTTTGCGAGAAGGGTGCCCGACTGGATGTGCGTGACGACAAGGCATGGATTTGAGGCCGCACGTGCGCTGCGTGTGAGACCCCGTGCGCTGCACCCCATTCGCGTCGACGCCCGAGTCAGAGTTGCATAGAAGGCACCGCCCCGTCATTTCCCGAGGCACTCGAACGTACTCGCCAAGCCGAACCACGACCAAACACCGCCCACAAAACAGAAGGCGAGTCCGAGACGCCGCGCTCCTGACGACACCACCGTGCGCGACGTGGCGGCTCACGCAGACACGGATCAGCGCGCGCATACGATGCGCTGGGCAGCTTGCCCGTCCGCACGGCAGCACAGGTCCTCGGCCTGCACGAAAGAAAGACGTCGAGAAACACAACGGGGGCGCATTGGAAGAGGACGCGAGGAGAGAGAGTGCAAGGAGAGAGAGTGCGGCGGAGGAGGCGCTTTGGCAGGTGCTACAACATGTGTGGGACTTACCACAATCGCGCAGACCACAACGCTTTGCGCAAGAAAGCCCAGATCGGGACGGCCTGTGCGCCAACACATGTGCCCCGCTCCGTTTTTTGACGACCCTCGGTGACTGCTGATCCAATCGCAAGCCTGCAGATCCAGGCACCAGCGATCCCACGACAATGCAATTTCCTTGTAGCCCACCTTTCTAAGCTTTGCACACCGGCTCATACCGTTTGCACCCCACCGCGAGGAACACGAAGTGGAGCACGTTTCTAAAAATGCAGGGTCGGAGGCCCCACATTCGGGACCGGAGACCGGACGAAATTCGAGGACCTCGCCTGAGGCCCTCTGTTAGGGGTCTCGCTTAAGGATTCGCTGGCCCGATTAGGGGGCAGCGACACGAAGTGGAGCACGTTTCCAATCGGAGCGGCCCGCGAGGCACGATTAGCGGCCTTGAGCCACACTGTTAGAACATCGGTCCACAGATGTCCGGTCCCTCCGCGATTGATCTCTCGGCGTCGCGTGCTCGGTCTCTGATATCGCGACCTTTCGCCTCGTGACTGCACGCGCTGTCAGCAAAACGAGGCCGAATTCCAAAACGTGCCTGCACTGACGGTGCCGTGGCGGGGGGTGAAACGCGTTTCCCGCAAACGTGCTGCCGGGGGGGGTCCAAAGAACAGGGATCTGCCATAGGAGCACGTGCACAGCGCCAGTAACGATATGCACACCAAGTGTCCACGATTTAGAAGGCCGTGCGCATTATTTGTGTCAGCCAGCTTCCGAAATGGGACGGAAATACGCTCGTGTGAGACGAAAATGCTCGCGTGTGAGACAGAAATGCGCTCGTCTGAGACGGAAATACGCTCGTGTGAGACGAAAATGCGCTCGTCCGAGACCAATGAGCGCATGTGAGACGGAAATGCGCCCGCTCCTGGCTGCTGCTGCCGACGCAGCAGTCACCCGGCCCCGGCGCCTACCCGTCCATGGCGGGGGGCCACCCGGGCTCGCCGCAGCGGCAAGCGCGCCTCCTGCCGACGCGGCCACTCGGCCCGCCCGACTCGCTGCGCTTCCCGCCCGTCGGCGACGGCGCGCCGGCGGAGCGCCCGCTCAGCCGCGAGGCCCGCCGCCGCGCGGGCGCGGCCGCGGGCAATGGTGGCGGCCGTGGCGGCGGCGGTGGCGCGGGTGGCGGTGGGGGTCCCGGCGGGGACGCCAAAGGCGGCGGCGGCGCCCCCCCGTGCACGCGCTTCGAGGACATCAAGGTCGTCCCACCGACGGCGGCGGTCGCCGCCCTCTATGGGTGTTTGGTTGTCATTCTGGTGCAGAATGCCTTGTCGCGTGTCGTCTGGCCCCCCACGCCGCCGTAGAGGGGGGAGGGGGTGGCCTCCGCCACGGCCTGCGCCTCAAATGCGTGTGCATATGTACACTCTGGGAGGGGTTCATGTTTTCTTCTTACCTCACTGTGCTTCACGAGCTCCACCAAATGAACATGAGAGAGGGCTTCGTGCACCAAAGATGTGGCTGAGCGGGTCGACTCCAGCCTGTTTGGCCCGTACATTTGGTGCCAGAAGGAAGACGGGTTTGGACCCACTGTGCTGCTCCCCTGTCCGGTGGACGGCGAGCACAGTCGGTTGCCCGCCCACCACGCGCGTGAACAGTGCCACAGGGCCACAGTGGGTCGGCGTCGGGGATCCGGCAGACGACGCAGATGCGCGGTGAGTGGGGCAACCCCCTGAAACCGGCGAGGCTACCAAGAGGGGGCACGGCGAAAGCCAACGCTGGCGCACGTGCAGGGTCTGGCAGGGTGGGGGGGCCGGCCGCAACGTCGACCGCGACCGAGCTGCGTGCGCCTCGACCCGCCCGACCCCGTGGCGGCACGGTGGCGGCCCCCCGCGCCGGCGCGACCGACCCGCGCCGCCGCCCACGTCTGAGCCGACGGCGGCCGCCGGTCGCCGCCCGCGGCCGTGTCAACACCAAACGAAAGAAACCACGGCGTTTCTTTCCTACCCCCTGCGGTCGGCCTTGCCGCCGCGCGCCCGCGGCGCCCCCT
>Ga0209186_1000967_pt1 | contig 21976 bp, 14 predicted proteins | sample SidtaG_FD_187426 | JGI IMG/M metagenome (GOLD analysis project Ga0209186, IMG submission 187426) | Marine algal microbial communities from Sidmouth, United Kingdom - Sidmouth_Male2 metaG (SPAdes) (version 2) | ecosystem: Host-associated > Algae > Red algae > Unclassified | place: Sidmouth...
TTATCCCGGTGGAGGGTTCATTGGATTGGCAGATAGATGTGGGGCTACGTTATGAGTTTATGTTAAATTTTTTGCGAGACGAGTTGCGGCACGGATTATTTGTCGGAGCATCGGCAGCGCCCTATTTTAATTATTGGAATACTGTACCCAAAACAAGTGCGAGTTTTCCGGCAAATACTAAAGTATTCGGAACGAGATTGCATTTGATACCAAGATATACGTATGATATTAGTAACAAGTGGTTTGTGGATGTCAATTTTCCAATTGAAGTCGTGGATGCTTTTATACATAGAAATTATTGGGGAAATCCGATACTTTCCTCAAATGAACGAGTTAGAACTGATATTCAAGCCAATTTTTTCGATAATGTATTTCGATTTAGAGTTGGTATTGGTTTGAAATTATAATGACGTAAAACGATTTGCAAAATCGTTTTATGTTAGTTTTCCTGCCATTTTACAAAATCCCCTTTCTTAATTCCGAATTTATCAGAATACCCTGCATTCACCTCTAATACATATTTTGCATTTTGTGAAGATCTGACATTTTTTTCGGAAAGTGGTGTCGTATTTTTCTGAATCGTAACGATTTGTTTATTGTGATTAATGAAAATAATATCCAGTGGAATGTAAGTGTTTTTCATCCAAAATGATTTTTCTCCCATCTCCATAATGAATAACATCCCACGGTTTTCGAGCATAGATTTGCGCCACATTAAGCCTCGTTCAATGGAAGCATCATCTTTAACTATCTCAATTTCAATGTCTTGTAAAGTTTCGCTTTTGTCGCTGCTCAAAAAGGAGAGTTCACCGTCTTTGCGAAATTCTAATCTCGTTCCAGGAGGCAGTGTTTCTGCTTTTGGTTCGTTCATCGTTGTGTTGTTTGTTGAATTATCGCCTGTACCATCGGAGTTCATATAACGAATCACAGGCTGCATAATAAATGCCAACATTGCCAATGCCAAAGCACCCACAATAAGAATCTGCTTGAGGTTCATCTTGCTTTTCTTTTTCTTTCGGGGTGGGGTAGTGGTACGATTCCCTGCGGATTGGTTGACCGTAGATTGAGTAGGGGTAAGTCGTTTTGCCTTTTTCTTTTTTGCCATAATAAATAATGATTAATGGTTAACGATTAATGGTTAATGATTGGTTTTTCGCTGCGCGAAAAAAAAGATATTTTATTAATCATTAACCGTTAATCATTAAGCATTAGTAGGAAATATTCCGTCTGCGACGTTGATCATTTTATCTTCTACTTCGTGTACCAACTCTACGAAACGCGGGTCGCGTTTGGTGTAGCGATTGCGTTCGAGGGGCAGGTCGATGTGGATGTGTTCGACGAAGCGTGACGGGGCGTATTTCATAATGTAAATATCATCTGCAAGATATACCGCTTCGGGTACGTCGTGGGTCACAAAGATAATCGTTGAATGGAATTTAGCCCAAATATCCTGCAATAAATCCTGCATTTGAAGGCGAGTTTTTACATCAAGCGCACCGAAAGGCTCGTCCATGAGCAGCACTTCAGGATTGGCGAGTAAACTACGGGCGATGGCTACCCGTTGGAGTTGTCCACCGGAAAGGTTGGGGTATTGTGCATATTTTTTCTCATGCCCTGCCAAGCCGACCATTTCAATGATTTCCATCGCTTTTTCGTCGCGTTCTTTTTTGGAAATGCCTTTATAACGCAATGCCAAACCGACATTATCCAAAACCGTCATCCACGGCAGCGAAGAATATTGCTGGAAAACCATACTCACGCGATTGTCATCAGAAACGGGGGTGCCATTGACCATGACCGTACCTTCTGTCGGCTGCTGCAAACCTGCAATGTAGCGCAATACCGTCGATTTTCCGCAGCCGGACATACCCAAGATGCAGACAAATTCGCCCTGACCTTCTTTATTCTGCACCAGAAAATCGAGATTTTCGATGATCACTACCTTGCCGTCATCGTAGGTTTGTTTGATACCGCGTAGTTCGATGATGTTGTGGTAGCCTTCTTTTTCTTGAAAATTTAGCATGTGTTTTTAGTCTTCTTTGAAATAATCCTCAAATACGTCGTCAAGGAAAAATAAGTGCATTTCTGCGATTGCTTTATAGGGAATTTGTGGGTCAAATTCGCCGAGTTTTTCGGCGTTTTTAATCGAATTTTGGAGTTGCGGTTTTAATTTGAGGTAAATATCTTGGTCTTGTTTGGTGTAAAATTGCTCGGTTTTTTCGTAGTTGGGTAAGTGTTTTTTGAGTTGTTTTATGGCTTTATCGCATTTGTCAAAATACCTTGATGTTGGTTCAAAATGTAGAAGTAACCAAAATTCAAGGCAGGGATTATTGACGATAATGGCAACATTTTTGTATTTTTTGGCGATTTTGCGACGGTAATTATTGAACTTTTCGAGTGGGGTGGATGTACCTTTTTTGGCTGTTCGTGTCTCTGCTAAAATCGTATCAAAATCAACCACCCAAAATACCATCGTGTAATCCTCAGCCGCATTGATGACGTATTCGTATTGTTTTTCCAATGTTTTTTTGATATTCAATTCGGGTTTAATATTAATGGGCAGGTCGCGCTCATTTCTTTTGAGCATACTGATGTACCACTTTTCGGTTTCTCCCTCTACGATGACGGCTGCTGTTCTCCGTCTTGGTGGTGTTTTCTTCTTGCGCCCCATTGGTTTATGTATTTATATAAATATCACCTAAATTTGGTACACCGCCAAGTTTACCACTTTTGTAGGCATTGAGTCTGTTCGTCGTATCTCTGATAACAGAACTATCAAAATCGGCAAATGAGTATAATTGTGCCGCACATTCGGCATTAGAATTATCGGTTATCCATATCGCATCGTCTCTGAAAATGTCTTTATCGTTCAGTATTTCGCGGTTGTGGGTAGTGGCGATAAGTTGAGATTGTTTGCTGTTTTGTAGGTGCAATAGTATGAAATGCTTGTATAAATCAGGGTGCAATGAAGTTTCTAATTCATCTATTGAAAGTACATTTGAACGATGAATAAGTAAACTCAATAAACCCGCAAAACCATAATACCGCCTCGTACCTTGTGACTCCAATTCAAAAGGTAAATTATAGGATACACCGCCAACTGTATGCTCAAATTGCAACTTAGCACCCGTAAATTTACTTGCTGATATTACTTTATTTAGTTGATAATATGGAACTCGCGCTTCCTGTAAAACATTTATCAAAGTTTCGGAGGCATCTTTTTCATTTTCAATGATTATATCTGTAATATTGAAATCCGCACGATTTAGAACACTGATAACTTCTTTTTTAGAAATTTTTGAATCATTCAACTCTGAAGTAATCATATCCTTTAAATCCGCATCAGAGAAAACTATCGGACTCAAATAACCCACAAACCAATCTGTAACATTTTTTAATTCATGAATATCAATATTCGTTTTAGAAAAACCGCCTAATACCGTATTATTCCATAAAGTATTGGATTCCAAAGTTTTCTCAAAAGTTTTATCTACCGCTATTTTTCCACCAAATTTAATCTCTGTAAATTGACTTTCAAGATTTGTTTCACGTTTGAATACATTGGACTTACGTGGATTATATACGTCTAATTTTTCGCTAATAACTGCTTTTTTATTAAACTCAACTTCATAATAATATTTAATATTCTTATGTAAGAACTCAATAGATATGAACGAGTTTTCAGTTGGTGTTTTGGCATCAAATAAAAACGGCTCAAAGTCAAATTCAGCATTTTTATTATTTTTTGGTTTTAAGGCTAATGCTCTCAAAAATTCTAAAGCCTTCAATATAGTCGTTTTCCCCGAAGCATTCGCCCCATAAATCAGCGCGACTTTTAGTAAACGCAGCCCATTTTCCTTAATGACATAATAATCTTCGAGGTGCGTACTCCTGTCTGCTTCAAAGGATAAGGTTTGTTTGCCCTTGATTGGTCCGAAATTGCTGATGCTAAAGTTAATTATCATTCTTACGCTATTTTTTGTAAGTGAGTTACAAATATACAGCAAAAAATATTAAAATGAAAATTTTGACACTTATTTTTGTAATTCATTTACAAAAATAGGTGTGTAATATCTCTGACTTACGCTGCGTATTTTACAAAACTAATGCGGCGCAAGCCGGAGGCGTTACGCTACGGTGGGTTCTACTTGCACTTGATTCTGCCTCGCTTTATACCACGCCCAACCCTCAATTGCCAAATAAATAATCGCCAATAACATCAGCACGTAAAAACCATCGCCAATGTATTCCATGATAATGTCTTTAATTAGAAAAGAAAGCAAAAACAGCCCTGAAAGTATCGTAAATACAAAGCGAACCAGATTGCCAACGAGTGTTTCTTTTTTCGTAGTATCTGCATTATATTTATATGGAAATAATTTTTTATCCAAATAAACAAAATATCTATCTTGCAATAAACCAATGAGAATGATGGCGATAAGAATAGCAAATACTTTTTCCATTTGAGAGAATCGACTGTTAATAAAAATCATTGCCCCTACACCGCCTTCTGATGTATTCACCAATTCGGCGACAATAATATAGGTCCACGAGATAGCCGTCAATACGCGGACATCATCCCACACCCGCGACATGACAGAGGGAATATAAACGGTACGAATGGTTTGCCAAGGGGTTGCGCCGATGGTGAAGACGGTTTTGAGATAAACGTCTTTGACCTCATTGATACGTTGTACGATGACGGGCAGTAAATAAACCAAAATACCAAAGGCAAGAAAGGCAACTTTCATGCGGTCACTCGTACCAAACCACGCCATAAATACGCCCGTGAGGGCAGTGAGGGGCAGGTAGCGCAATGCTTCCACAGGTCGGTTGAACATGCCGCGAAACATCGGCAACAGCCCAATCAAAAAACCAATAGGCAGTGCAATGAGCAATGCCCAAATGTAACCTTTGATGTTGAGCCACAGCGATTTAAAGCTATTTTTGATGAGGTTGTCGTTTTGCACTAAGTCGGGGTAAGAGAGAAAGACCTCTTGTGGCGGCGGTAGTATCGGGTAGACCCATTCAAACTCGGTGGCGTTTGCCATCGCAGTGGAGTCGGCACGTTCTTGGGCGTCAATGATGGAGTCGCGCTGCTGTGCGGGCATATCCATTGGTGGCAATACGGAATTGCTGCGCTCAAAAATGGCTTGCTTGGAGGCTTTGCCGTAGGCGAGGGCAGTCCATAGGGCGAGTATCAGCACGACGCCAAGTATGCCGAGCAAGATTTTTTGTTGGGAGCTAAGGTCGCCTCTTAGTTTGAATAGTGATTGGAACATGGTGTCGTGATTCGTGACTCGTTAATTCGTGATTCGTTTTGGAGTTATAATTGAACCACTAAGGACACCAAGAACACGAAGCATCTAGGAGGAAAAAGGAAACAAAGTTATGTAAGTATTTTATTATCAAAGACTTAAAAAACTTCGTGTACTCTACGTCCTATTAGTTTTTAGTGCGCTTCGTGCCCTTAGTGGTTTTAAAAATATTTATGTACCAACTAATTCAAAGTCAGTACGGCGGTTTTTACTTCTACACGCATCGGTATTTTGGTTACAAACGGGTTTGTCCGGTCCGTTTCCGATGACAATGAAGCGGTTAATATCCATTTTGTACGTATCGCGGAGGTAGTTGGCTACGGATTGAGCGCGTTTTTTGGAAAGCGCGACGTTGTTGGCGTAATTGCCTGTGTTGTCGCTATTTCCCTCAATACGTATGCGCGATCCGGCGAAGGTTTTGGCAATGTCAGCAAATTCAAGGTCGATGATGCGTTTGGCATTTTCGTCCAACTGAAATTCGCCGGTACGGAAACTGATACTTGCCTGTTTGGTGGCGATAGCGGGTCTGGTTTCTTCGTCTTTGGTGACGGGCGCAAATTTGCGAGACTCTGCTGCATGGGTTCTTCCGCTCAAGTTGGTGGTTTGTATCGCAGTGAGGTAAGAGACTGTTCTCCATGCAGGTGCTTTATCTATTGAAGCTACGATTAAGTCTCCGGTCTCCTTGTTAGGAGATCGTTTTTTGCCTACTTCGCGGTATTTACCTTTCATTTTTCGATATAGCTCTTCGGCGGTAGTACCGGTGTATTGAGGGTTTAGCCCAAAGAAATCGAGGTTGTCGCCGTGTGTAGCGAGGCGCACGTTGTCAATAGCAGCGCGGGCATCGGCTATGGGAGTTCCCAGTCCTTCAGAAAGGATTTTGGCGGCTTTCTCTTTATTTTTATCGGAGGAATTAATTTCGGCTGCACCTTTCATCCAACCTTCGTACAATTGCTGTAAGCGTTCGCGGTTGTTTTGGATATATGAGGTTTTTGCCATAAATCCGTCAGCAATGATATTGGTTGCCGAGCGGCTATTTTGAAGGATTTTTGAACCGGGTACTTTGCGTATACAATCTTCATCGTCAGGACTCCAGACAACAGCTGCGTCTGCTAGTCCGCTTTTGAATGTAGCCGCTGCTTCTATGGCATCCGCTTTCGGAAGGTGCTTAATGTCATCGATTTCTAATCCACCTGCATTGAGCAGTTCGATGAGGAAAGAGTGGGAAGGACTCATGGGGGCATAAGTGACGGTTTTGCCTTTGAGTTGAGAGACATTTGTGATGCCCCGTTTCACTACAATAGCATCACCACCACGCGACCAATCGGCTTGAAATACAATTTTAGGGTTGCCGGCAAGCACGCCTGATTCTGTCGGAAAAGCATCAATGGTGCACCAGAGTAAATCAATCTCATCGTTTTCAAAGGCTTTGCGTGAGGCATCAAAGTTGTCGATGATTTTGAAATCGACCTTAAAACCGTAGTCTTTATAGTAGCGGGATTTTGTATTGGCAGTGAAGCCTTCGTTGAAGTATTGACCACCTGCGTAGCCACCCCAAGTTACAACGCCGACATTGATAACATCGCCATCACTGCCGCCTCGGTTGTCATTGGTACGTCTTGGTTCGGTGTTGCTGTTGTCGCGGTCATTGTCTCTATCGACATTGGTGATATTGGTATCGTTGTCGTCATTATTGATGATTTTATCGAGTACGCCCATTTGGCTCAAACCAAAGACGAGTGCGCCAATAATGAGGAAAACTATCAGTAATTTTGAAAATGCTGTTAATCTTTTTGCCATGATATTTAATGATTTGGTTGATTAGTTGATTGGTTAATTAGTAGGTTTAATTTAGGTTCTTTTGTTGCAAAAATTGTACTCTACATGAGAAAAATTTAAAATCATAATGTGAACTTGCTTTTGCCCTAAAACTCGCCTTGCATTTTGAAAATGCAAGGCGAGTTTTAGGGCAGATTCGACTTCTAATTTCAATTCATATTACAAAAAATATTTTTTCTCATGTAGAGTGCAAAAATTGTTAAAGAACCCTAATTTATATCTCAAAACAGCCGTTTTTAATTATTTCTACGAAAAAAATAATCAAAAACGGCTGCGTATATTTTTATTTAATTTTCAATTAAAAATCAAACAAATTATCGTACTGATTGGCGTGGTCTTTTTGTTTGACACGCTGTGGTTCGGCTTCAAGGTCAAGGACGACATCTTCATTATTTGCTTCTAAGAGCAGCATATCTTTCTCCTCACCCAAGATGAGTGATTCGCCTTCTTTTTCCCATTTTTCGAGCATTGCCAAGCCTTCTTCTTCAAATACGCCGTTTTGTAAGTCGATAGATTCCATGAAGTTGTTCGACATATCCATGAAGCGTTCCATTTCGCCGATTTTCTGACTTACATCGTCGGCTACTGCCTCAAGTGCCATGTCGAACATCACGCGCTTGTCGTTATTACCGGCAATGATATTACGGGCAGATTGCATGGCAGAGTGGCTGGCGCGAATGGCGCTGCGTTCTTGCTTTTTGACCTCTACTTGATCCACGACATCTTCGAGCATAATTTCGGAGTTTTCGTGCATACGTGTGAGGACGCGGTAGAGGACTTCCATCTTTTTGTACAAATCCTCTAAGCGTACATTTGATTCTTTCAAACGTCCTGCTTTGCGGGATTTCAAGACCATTTGAGCGCGTTTGTCCGTTTGCTTGGCGCGACTGGCGAGATTGAGATTCGCTTTGATTTGCTTTTGATTCGTGTTAATCGTTTCGCGTAGTTTGTGCATTTGACCACGTAGGATACCGATTTGTTTGTTCATCTTACGAAGATTGGATTTGAGGTCATCTACGTAAGATTGAAGAATACCAATCGGGTCTATTTGCACAAAAAGCCCTGTAACCCAGCGCATGACACTTTTGTAGCCATAGCTGACGAGCGCACGCATCTTGGGGTCGAGTACCATATAAATGATAGCCCCGAGTGCAGCTAAAGTCAAAGCTAACTGTAGCAGTGTAAGTGCGCCCGATAGTAATACGGGCAGTACTAGGAAGAGTCCATATCCTACAGCCGCCGCGATACCCACTGCGAATATTGTTCCTGTGACTCCTTCAGGTCGTTGCCAAAATGATTTGGGTTTGAAATCTTTCATTTCCATATCTAAGATTAAGTTTAAGTCTAAGTTGTAAATTGAATTGAATTAATGGTTAACCATTATTTTCATTATTCAAGTGTTGCTTCATTTTTGAGATATCGTCTTCGAGTTGTTGGCGAATATATTGGTAGGAAACCTCAAAATCTGCTTTGGTCATTAAGATTTTATCTTCTGCACCGGAGACTTCCTGTTTGGTTTTTTCGAGGAGTTGTTTATGTTCTTCAATTTCTTTTTTTAGTTGTTCGATTTGTTGGTTTTTTTGTTCGATGGCTTTTTCTAATTTAACGAGCATGTCTTTTCGCTGCCCTACACGCTGCTGTATTTGGCGTTTTGCGGTTTGCAAGAATTTTTTCTGCTCTTTTTCCAATACGCTTGTGTATGCCTGTGCCGTTTTGATGAGGTAATCAGAAGTAACACCCATCGTCTTGGCTACGGCAAATGCTGATTTGTAGCGCATTTCTTCGCTCATGCCCATGCCGTCTGTCCCTTGAATCGCTTGTTTGAACTCAATATAATCAAAGCCGTCTATATTGTTGGCTTCGATGGCTTTGAGTAGCATCGTCGTAAATTTTTCGGTCACTTGCCCACTTCCGTCCGTGCGTGGTGGCGGAGGTGGAATGTGCTTTTCAGCCGCCGAATCACTTGGCTTATCTGCGGACTTGCTTTCTTTTTTGGCAAGTTTCGCAGGCTTCTTTTTTGCAGATGAGGGCTTTGGTTTAGCCGACGTACCATCATCAACGATAAAAAGCGATTTAAGATTTTTGAACATGTTTATGAACGATAAATTATGAATTATGAACGATGAATGTATTTGAATTTAAAATGACTAAAATTCATCATTTATAGTTTATCATTCATTATTTTTTGAAAACATTCTTCATTCAAAATTACAATATAGAATAAGGTTTTGTTTTGATTGACCAAATTAATTCTGACAAAATAATGAAAATATTCTACAAATGGGTAATTTGCGGGGGCAAAAATACGAATTTTCCTTTTATTTATAGGTAATCAAAAGCGATTAATGATGAATTTTAGATTTTATGTAATTCTATTGATTGCGTGTCACATCTTTTTGGTGTGTGATGAGGAACCACCAAGCCCTCCTAATGAAACGATAGTTTATCACGGTGAGGTTTATATTGCTTGTGATAATAGTCCGCATTATCGTTTTTCATTGGACTCGCTAATTATGAATTGTAACGCTGCGGATACGTCCGATTTTTCCTTTCCAATGGGGATTCAGACGATGATGAGTACTTGTCTTTATGATGGTAATTTTTCTCTCGCTACGAGTGCTTCTGATTATGATTTTTCAGTATCAAGGATAGATATGCAGCCTACTTTTACGGATTCGGATGTGGTTCTCACGCCGATTGATTCTGTCATTACAGCCGGAGATATTTTGCAGACGCAAGAGTATCCATTTTATAGTGCGTATGAGGCGAGTTGGACAGATAATCGTCTGGAGCTATATATTTATAATGCTTATCAAGGCGGTTGTTTGCATGATATGGTGGTGTGGCGATTGTTTCGTTGATTCGTTATTTGTTGACTCGTTTATTCGTGACTCGTGTGTGCGTTTTGTGAAGCAAAATACAATAAAACGAATAACGAATTAATAAACATAAAAACCTCCGACAAATTTCTAAAATCTACCGGAGGTTCTCTATATTTTTTACTCGTTACTTAGCTGTAAACTTCTTCTTCACTTCTCTGACGGATACTAACTACCCCAATAATCATCATCAATAAACTAAGGATAATCAATCCCCATTCGCCGACTGTAGGAATAGCGGCACTATCTAATGGAGGACACATGTTACATGGTCCGCCTGATATCGAAAGTGTATTACCGACTACATCAGTGAAGTCAGCAGTATAAAGAGTAGCACCATCGGCAGGAACATATGCTTGCAATGTGTAAGTACCATCATTATTGTCAGTTACAGTAGCAGTAGTCGGTGTGCCGTTTATATCTACAAGACCTCCACCACCTGTCAAAGTCCAACCTGCCCCTGCACCTGCGGGGTCTGTAATTGTAATGGTTTCGGAAGCAAGGTCGATAATTCCATCATTGTCCAAATCAATACCGTTCATACAATTACATGGGTCAGATATCATCGCGCTTGCCGCACCGCAGTCAATCTCTCTTTCTACCGCAATTGGGTTAGACAAAGTCGCACAAGTAGCTGCTGCCACTGCTGCCACCGCATCGTCACCTACAGCCGGAGCAAATGCAGGGTCGTTGGTACTGACCAACCAAATCAAGCAAGTTCCGCCACCTGCGCCTTCCAAATCAAATGGCGGTGCCGGAGGTAATGCCAAAATAGTACCCATAGCATCTGTAATAATCCATGCTGTAGCTGTGCCGCCTGTACCTGCATCGTCGATAGTAACGTCGATAGGATCCGGAATACCATCATCTGCACAGATAGTAGTTGGGTCGGTTGTAGAAATGGTAGGAGCAGTGATTTCAATTCTATCTACGGTGATAGGATTAGAAAGGAAAGCACAACTTGAAGCTGCTACTGCCGCTGCTGCGTCATCACCTACCATTGGTGCGAAATCAGCATCATCAGAATTTACATACCAAATCAAACATTGACCTGCACCTGCACCATCTAAATCAAATGGAGGTCCGGCAGGAAGTGCCAGGATAGTTGCTGCTGCATCGGTGATTACCCATACGCCATCACCCATACCCGGATCGTCAAGCGTGACATCAATTGGGTCACCAACACCATCAATACAGATAGTAGTCGGGTCAGTCGTCGATATAGTAGCTGCCGTAGCTGTACAATCGGCACAATTGGTTTGGCGTGTGACTGTAATTGGGTTGGAAAGTGTCGCACAAGTAGCTGCCGCTACTGCTGCCGCCGCATCGTCACCTACAGCCGGAGCAAATGCAGGGTCGTTGGTACTGACCAACCAAATCAAGCAAGTTCCGCCACCTGCGCCTTCCAAATCAAATGGCGGTGCCGGAGGCAATGCCAAAATAGTACCCATCGCATCTGTAATAATCCATGCTGTGGCAGTTCCACCTGTACCCGCATCGTCGATAGTAACGTCGATAGGATCAGGAATACCATCATCTGCACAGATAGTAGTTGGGTCGGTTGTAGAAATGGTAGGAGCAGTGATTTCAATTCTATCTACGGTGATAGGATTGGAAAGTACCGCACAAGTAGAGGCGGCAACTGCTGCCGCTGCATCATCGCCAACTGCGGGAGCAAAATTTGGGTCTTCAAAATTCACTAACCAAATCAAACATTGACCTGCACCTGCACCATCTAAATCGAATGGCGGTCCGGCAGGCAATGCTAAAATCGTTGCTGCTGCATCGGTGATTACCCAAGCAGAGTTGGCACCGATACCTGCATCGTCAATACTTACATTAATCGGATCACCAACACCATCAATACAGATAGTAGTTGGGTCGGTCGTAGAAATTGTTGGAGCAGTGACCTCGATTCTATCCACAGTAATTGGATTGGAAAGGAAAGCACAACTTGAAGCTGCCACTGCTGCCGCAGCATCGTCACCTACCATTGGGTCGAAAGCATCATCATCGGAATTGACATACCAAATCAAACATTGACCTGCACCTGCACCATCTAAATCGAATGGAGGCGCGGGGGGTAATGCAAGTATAATTCCGGCAGCGTCAGTAATTACCCACGTACCGGTACCACCTCCATCTACATCAATACTCACGTTAATTGGGTCGCCAACACCATCTACACAAATTCTTGTTGGGTCGGTAGTGGAGATAGTAGAAGCAGATGTTGTAGCCGGTGTACAAGTGCCATCAGTGATATAGACATTTGAATACTCAACAATAACATCTTGCGTAGGTGCTGTTCCATCAAAATCTGCGATGGCTACTATGAGTGCCGGGTTCATTCCTGTTATATCAAAAACAGGAGCTTCTGTACCTGTTAACAAATTGCCACCAAGTGTTATCGGTCCTGAATTGGTAACTACAGTATTGAAATTTATATTTGAACCAATACCATTATTTTCAATTCTAAATTCGATTGTTATAGGTAAATCAGCCGGATCGACTATTACATTAAAATCACCGAATATACAGTAATCCCCATTTGCTGCATCGGCAGGAATAGCGGTTTGGTCAACAAACCAACCATGCCCTGCGAAAGTATTGTTAGAACCTGCCAGAATAACCATTTGTGTTCCATCATCAAAAGCACCACCACCATCAAATGAAAAATCCGGTTCAGATACACCATCCGGATTAGCAAAAGGTAATTCGTTTGGTGATTCGCAAGCCGCACAGTCCGGGCAAGTTGGAGCAGTGACACAACTACCATCATCGCAAGTGGCGTTTGGATCAAAATTATCCGCAGTAGGGTCAGTACAACCTGCACCGGGGGCAGCCGCACATACACTTAGCATCCAATTGGATATATCAATTTCTACTTGTTCGGTTAATGGGGGAGCTGCGCCGAAAGAAACAACGGCAAATACAGTGGTGTATAAAGCACCATTTGTAAAGCCTGCCCAGCCGCCTGCGGGAGTTCCATCTGCCAAACTACCACCTATGGAGCAAGCACCTGTACCATCTACGGTTGCATTCCAAGTGATTTGCTCACCGGGATTAGCAGCATTTTCAATTCTAAACTCAATGTTTATCGGCGGTGTACCGGATACAACATTAATATCGGCAGTATAGCAAACATCCGTAACATCGTCGGGTAGGTCTAAATTTCTTACACCCGCTACGGCAAATATTTCATCCGAACCGACGGGTAGTATAAACGTACCGGTATTGGTAGTTGCATCGTAATTCGGTATTACCGCAGGCGTACCGCCGGAAAATTCTCCTGCATCATTGAATGTTTCACTTCCTGTTGTAAAGTCAATCATGGTGTTGGTTCCACAAACACCATCACAAGCATTACAAGCTCCCGAAGTTAATGTACAGGCTGTTGTAAATATACAGCTTCCGTCATCGCACACGGCATTCATGTCAAAATTATCTGCCGCAGGGTCGGTACAACCTGAAATGGCAGGGTCGGGCGCACAAACAATGAGTGATATATTGGATATTTCTACCACAATATCTTCTGTAACCGGTGTATCGTCAAAGTCAGCCAGAGCTACTACTACGGCATAAGCTGCACCCGGTACAAAAGTAAATCCGGCAGCAGCGACGCCATCCGCTAAATTGCCACCTATCGAACACATACCTGTTCCATCCACGGTAGCATTAAACTGTAATTGCTGATCCGGTGCGCCGTTTTCAATTCTAAATTCAAATAGAAATGGTACTTCACCGGATATTACGTTGATATCTGCTGTGAAACATACTTCATTGATGACATCCGGTAAGGTAAGACCGCTGACTCCTGCAGCTGTGAATATCTGGTCGCCACCTGCCGGTAGGGTCAGTGTTCCCATATTGGTCGCACTATCATAAGTTGGAGGTATAGGTGCCGAACCTGTGCCATCGGAAAACTCTTGCGAATCATTGAATACTGCACCTGTTGTCAAATCTATCGTGGTACTCACATCGCAAGTCGGGTCAGGACAAGTATTACAAGGAGGTGCCTGAAGTGTACAAGCAACCTCTACGGGGCAAAACTCAGGCGCACCCGCATCTCGCCAAGCCTGTATAGCTGCTACTTCGGCAGCATCAAAAGTCACTGTGCCGAAAGCTGAACCATTAGGCATTGCACCACCGCAGCCGTCACCTGCGGTAAGTGTACCATCGGCTTTACCGATGATGAAATCAATGGGAGTGTTATAATTAGGTGGGCAAGTTCCTCTATTTCCGCCTGCAATTACGTTATTATAATTGTCTAAATCTAATCCGCCTTGTGCGCCATGACATCCAAGACAATCATTGTCACTAAAGATGGCAACCATGTCGGCAAATTCGTAACTGCCATCTGCACAGGATTGAGCTGTGGTGTATTGGATGGAGCAAAAGACCAGTAAACATGTCAGTAATTTCTTCATTATGAGTTTACATTTGTTGAAAAGATGAAGGGGAGTGATTGATTATTTTGTAAATAAATACAGCTTAGACTTTGGACAGAATGGGAACTGGGGTCAAATTCATAACCTATTCATTATCAGTTGTTTTAATTTTATTAAAATTAAAAAATATGTAAATAATTATTTTTTATAAAAAATTAAAAACGAAAGGTTTACCGAATTTCCCACTTCCCTAATTCCTTCTGTCCAAAGTCTAAATACAGCAACAAATATAAATAATGAAATTTACAAAACGTAAGAAATGATTGTTTTTTATTTTATGTGTAAGATAATTGACAAACAGTTGCAAACAAAAACGGGATAAAGCTTTGCTTTATCCCGTTACTTTTCTATTTTGTAATAACTATTATTACAATTTTTTATATTATAAAATATTGGAAATTAATTTATTGTATAATAATTTAATCAACCATAAACTTCTTCTTCTCTTCTCTGACGAATACCAACTACCGCAGTAATCGACATCAATAAGCCGAGAATCATAAGTCCCCATTCGCCGACTGTTGGTATATTGGCAATATCAGGGCATACCGGACATCCTTCAGGTTTGACAAAATTTACCGTAGTACTATTTCCATCTGTAATTTCGATACCGTAAATGGTACTACCATCAGCAGGAAGATATACGATAATATCAAATGGCTCGCCCGTACCCGGGTCAGCCGCTGCGATGAGGGCTTCAATGTCTGCATCTGTCAAAATCGTACCTGTATCATCGACTAAGCCCGGCGTAGTGAGCGTAACATCGTAAGGCGCGCTTCCCGGTGTGAGTGTGATAGTTTCCAATGCAAAATCATTAATGCCGTCCATATCTTCATCTATACCATCAGTACAGTTACAAGGGTCGTCGATGGAAAAGGTGAAAACCGTACAATTCGCAGGGTCATCCATTGTAACTATTACCTCATCGGTACATTGTAAACCTCCACAATCTACAATAGCGTAGTAAGTAGTTGTCATTGTTGGGCTAACAGTTAATGGATTTGTTGTGCCAACAGTTGTGCCTGCAATATCATTAATATCAGTTACCCAAGCCACGAAATCACAAGCAGAGTCAGGGTCAACATTCGGTGTGAAGGTGACACAGTTTGAAGTTGTAGCTGCTCCTGGAACGACACCGTCAGGAAATGCCGGGTCGAAGAAACCAACTGTTCCGTCTTCGTTTTCAATTCCTTGTACTGCTGGATCTATTCCTCCATCGCTTTGGCAATCAACACAATTAATTGTTATTGTACCATCGGGACAAAGAATAATTTGACCTGTCACAGCTTCTCCAGCACCTAAATGCCCTATGTCATAATTGGCAACAAAGCAAGTTTGCCCACCAATAGTTGAACTATAACTTTGAATTAAACCATTACCATTACTTCCATTCAAATCATCCCAGAATAATGCTATAATTGCGTTTGGATCAATAGCTGAAGGAATTGCATCATCACTAAAATCGGTTTCATCTGAGCAAGCAAGTGTAACATAACCGTTTGAGCTTATGCACACGTCTGTGTAGGTTGTTCCAAAAAAGTCAAAATTAAACCCTAATGGAATAGGTCCTGTTCCTTGATCATCACCTAAAGTATAATCTATTGGTGTGCCATCTGGTATAGGCACAGGGCAGCTTGCTGCACTCGTTACGGTATAATCAACAAAAGCACCGGGAATGACATCGTTTAAAGTAGCACTTAACTCAACCGGGTCGCCCGGGCAAGAAGTTACATCGGCTACTGCTTCAACAGCAAGTGGGTCGCAAGCGGCAAAAGTGGTAAAAGTAGTACAAACTCTGCTTGTACTTTCATCACCTGAAGTAATGCCTGTAAACCCGCATAAAGCTGGATTACCGCAACTGATACATACTTCATATTCTGTTTCAGGGATTAAGCCACTTAAACTTCCGCTTGAACCATCTGTTCCTGTACCTTCGGCAAAGCCTGGTGTACCATATTCCACAACAGCTCCTGCACAAGCACCTGCCAAATCAATTTCAGCTGTAACGTCTTGTACATCTGTTGTAACTGGTGGAAATGTTTCTACAATTCTAACATCAAAAAACTCTGGTGCACCGCCGTAGCCATCTGTCCATTCTATCCAGTATTGGTTGCCCGCTACTACTGGCACACCCATTGCCGCTGAGGTAAATCCGTTTCCTCCATCATCATCAAGAAGCAAACACACTTGGCTACCACAACCTCCTTCTAAAATTGAAACTTGTGTATCTGGTGTTGATGGGTTTTCTGTTGATGTTACATCTATAAAACCAGTAAATGGAGCAGTAAATGTAAACCAAATAGCATCGGTTGGTCCGCTTGCTGCACCACACGCATCTTCTAAGCTGCCCGGTGTAGCTGCAAAAGCAAACGGACTAGGTATATTGTTACAAACACCTGTTAAAGATGCTGTAATATCAACGGCTGTTGAACATTCGTCTTGTGCTGTTATACTATTGCAAAAACATAGCAACAAAACAAAGATAAAAAGTATATTCTTTTTCATAATTTTCATTTTCCCTAAGAACGTGAATGAATTATGCAAATTTAAATAATACATTTTAGAAATTATAAGAAATTATTAGTTTTTGTCAAATTCGTGTAAAATAAGGTATGAGAATACCTACTATATTTAAAATATTGAATGTGAATCATTACGACTCAATATTTTTTATTCAATGGAAAATTTCGATAAAGTTATTTTTAAAAATAAAAATTATTTAAAATTAAAAATAACAGCATTATATTTTGTTTGTGTGCGTGTGTAAATTATTCAATTTGGATAGGCTTCAAAGCTATAATTCAAAATAATTTGCGTAATTTCGGCATGTTTAGAATTCCATAAAACAAAAGGTTCTTCAAGTAAATAGAAATAGTGTATATTTAAGTAAGAAAAATTGCACACTATGACTATATTACAAAAAGAACTTTTACCCACAGGGTGAGGCAGATGAATGACGCACCCTTGGCACAGCTATCTACTTTTTTTAACAAAAGTGTCAACTACTTTGGGGCGAAAATTAAACATGCCGAAATTTCGCTAAATTGTTTAATCAAATATTGTTACCAAACAAATATGAAATCACTACAGACCCTCCTTATCGTGCTATTACTTTTTATCACATCAAACATCCAAGCACAACTAACTGACTGTCAATCTGAACGTTACAAAGAGCAAGTGTTTGACAACATTCGCCGTACCAATGACATTACCTTTGGCGTAGCGCAAAATGTATTGGGCTTTGACCAAAGCCTTGAATTGGATTTTTACGAGCCTGACCCCGGTGATGAATATCTCGAAAAGCGTCCTCTCGTCGTGATGTTTTTCGGAGGAGCATTTACGTTGGGTAGCAAACAAGATGCGGATATCACGGCTTGGTGCGATAGCTTGGCGCATTATGGCTATGCCTGTGCTGCCGTTGAATATCGTCTGGACAATGCGCCTAACCTTCTTCTGCCGGGCAGACCCGTTCGGGCAGCTTATCGCGCTATTCAGGACGGACGTGCGGCTATACGTTATCTGCTTGCAGACCCAAATGGCTTTGGGTTTAATATCGACCCTGACCACATCTATACAGGCGGCGAAAGTGCGGGAGCGATTACCGCAATCCATGTTGCCTATCTGGAAGAATCCGAGCGACCTGCTGATACTTATTCGGGTTTCTTGCTATCCGACCAAGGCTGCCTCGACTGCTCCGGTAATAATTTTGTACAGCCATTTTCCATTGCAGGTATTATCGACCTTTGGGGAGCAACCCTTTCTTTGGACTACATCGACGCAGCAGAAAATGTGCCGATGGTTATCATTCATGGTGAAGATGATTTTATTGTACCCTACACTTCCGGTCCGCCTTTTAATATACCGACATTTCCTACTATGTACGGAGCAGTACCAATGGATGCAGAGTTGACGGCAAAGGGCATCTGCCATCAATTTTATTCGTATCCGGGCGAAGGACATGTTTTTTATGGTATTCCGTCAGGTATCGTGACTTTTCCAAATGAGCTTTGGGCACCGGTATTCAAGCAAGGTCAGGAGTTTTTATATGATAAAACACTTCAATTCGACTCTCCCGTACCCACAGGCGAAACGATGGTTTGTCAGGGAGCTACCGAGACGTATGATGTTGCTGCTACAGCCGGTTCGATTTACTGTTGGGATGTAGTCAATGGAACGATAGTCTCTACGAATAATAATCAAGTGACCGTCCAATGGAACACTTCTCCGGGTTATCTGACACTCATTGAGACCAATTGTATTGATGTCGTTGGTACGTCGCAGACTATCGAAGTTTTGCCTTTTGCTTGCTGTGCGCCGATGGATTTAGCATTTAACTTTGATGCCTCACCACAACAAACAACTTGGGAAATACTTGATGTTGACGGCAATGTCGTTGCCACGGGTGGAGCCTACAATCCGGGAGATGTTTCTACTACAGAAGGCGTTTGCTTGCCGGATGGTTGCTATGATTTGGTGGTCTATGATTCAGCGAATGACGGCATGTGTCCGCGCCGTACAAGTACGGTTTTAACGGGTATCAATATCGCCACGCTTGGTTTGGGCGGTGTATTTAATGGTATTCCGAGAATGATGTGCGGAAATTACACCCTCACAGATGCACTTGGCAATACCCTCGCATCGGGCGGCGGTAGATTTGGCGCTTCCGAAACGAATACATTCTGCGTGACAGGTGGATTTACTCCCCTGCAACAAGATGATGATACTTACCAACGTACTACGAATGATATTTCTACTAATATAAATATTTATCCAAATCCTGCACATGACCAAATTACCATTGAACATAATATTCAAACGGAAAATAATATTCAAATCTCTATCATGGATGTAAATGGCAGAATGATAAAAGAACATTTAATTATAAATGTAAATGACGCTATTATCTCATTGAATGTGAGTGATTTGGCGTCGGGCGTTTATTTCGCTCAAATGCTATTTGATGATATTGTGGTTACTGAAAAATTTGTTGTTCGCTAATAAAATTTCTAAATACATTTAACTAACAATATGTTCGCCAAATGAAAAATTGATAATTGAGAGTTGATAATTATTTTATTTAAAAATTCGTAAAAATATCATTTTGATTGCATTATAAATTATAATTTTAAATTAATTATCAATTATACAACTTGTCCCGACGAATGACGGGATTCTCAATTCTCAATTTGGCGAAGACATTTAACTAACACATTCGTCAGAATCGATCTTGCATTTTTAAAATGCAAGGTCGATTCTGACGGCTACGGGCTGGAAGCCCGTGCTACGATTCAAAACATGAAACTAATACAAACTTTACTTGCTGTACTATTCCTACTCATCACCCCGAATCTTCAAGCTCAAATCACCGACTGCGTATCAGACCGCTATCAAGCTCCGATATTCGATAATGTTCGCCGTACCAATGATATTACTTACGGCGCAGCGCAAAACGTATCGGGCAATATGCAAAGCCTCGAAATAGACTTCTACGAACCCGACCCCGCCGACGAATATCTTGGCAAACGTCCTTTGGTGGTGATGTTTTTTGGTGGTTCCTTCTTGGGCGGTGATAAACAAGCCGGGGATATGGTGGCTTGGTGCGACAGCCTTGCGCGTTATGGATATGCCTGTGCATCAGTCGAATACCGATTGGATAATTTCTTTAATTTTCTCGGTGCAGGAAATGCGGAACGTGCAGCGTATCGCGCGATTCAGGATGGACGGGCTGCTATTCGTTTTCTATTGGAAGACCCGAACGGTTTCGGCTTCAATATTGACCGCGACCACATCTATACGGGCGGCAATAGTGCCGGTGCGATTACGGCAATTCATATTGCTTATGCGGATGATTCGGAGCGACCCGCAGCGACTTTTTCGCCGGATATGGGTTGTATAGATTGCTCCGGCAATAGCTATGTGCAGCCTTTTACAGTTGCCGGAGTGATAGACCTTTGGGGCGCAATATTTGATGTGCAAATGATTGATGCAGCTGATAATGTGCCAATGGTGATTGTACATGGTGATGCCGATGATGTAGTGCCTTACGATTCCGGTCCGCCATATGGTTTTCCGATTTTTCCGACGGTGTATGGGGCTTTGCCAATGGTTGCCGAACTGACCGCACAGAATATCTGCCACCAATTCTATCCCTATCCCGGACAGGGACATGCTTTCTATGGTAGCGCGTCGAATGGATTTTGGCCACCCGTATTCAATCACGGACAGACATTTTTATATGATAAAACGCTGCAATTTGACTCGCCTGTACCTGTGGGTGCGCTCACTGCTTGCACGAGCGATACAGAGACTTACAGCGTACCTGCCAATGCAGATTCTTATTTCTGTTGGGATGTCGTAGGTGGAACTGTGATTTCGACTAATAACGAACAAATCACTGTACAATGGGATGCCGCAGGAACGGGGCAACTCACGCTGACAGAAGCGAGTTGCCTTGATGTCATTGGTACGGAACAGACGATAAACGTGACAGTCGAAGCATGTGCTTGTGCTTCGATGGATTTGACCTTGAATTTCGACGACAATCCTGAACAAACGAGCTGGGAAATACTTGATGCAAACGGTGTACCCGTAGCTACGGGTGGCGCATATACAGGTGCAGCAGGTGGCTCGTCAACTATTGAGACGGCTTGCTTGCCCGATGGTTGTTATGATTTGGTGGTGTATGATTCAGGAAATGACGGCATGTGTCCGCGCCGCACGACTACTGTTTTGACGGGGATTAATATTGCTACTTTGGGATTAGGCGGTGTGTTTAATGGTATTCCGAGAGTGGGGCAGATGTGCGGTGATTACACGCTGACAGATGCAAGCGGCAATGTAGTCGCCACAGGAGGCGGTAGATTTGGTACGTCTGAAATGAATAGCTTTTGTATCGTCGGTGGGGTAGTGCAGTTGCAACAATCACCGGACATTTACCAACGTATTGATAATGATATTTTGATGAATGTAAATATTTACCCTAATCCCGCTTATGAGCAAATTACAATCGAACACAATATTCAAACGGATAATGATATTCAAATTGCTATCATGGATGTGAATGGGAGGATGGTGCAAGCAAATATGATAGTAAATAACTCCACTACCTCGCTGAATGTGAATGACTTGCCATCAGGTGTTTATTTTATTCAAATGATGGTTGATGATAGGATGATTACTGAGAAATTTGTTAAGAAATAAAGGCTCATCTATGAATTTAGTGGAACGTAAATTAATTTTGAGAATCGTCCTATCTGAAAATTGGAAGTTAAGCCTAAGTGGTCGGACATTTTCGAAATGTCAGACGACAACATTTTTATTATTTATTTAAAATTTAGACTTTGGACAGAATGGGAATTGGGAAACTGAGAAATTAGGTTAAAATTCGTAATCTATTGATTATCAGTTGTTTTTATTTTATTAGTATAAGAAAATATGTAAATAATTATTTTTTATAAAAAACTAAAAAATAGGGGTTTATCGAATTTCCCAATTC
>Ga0209186_1000968_pt1 | contig 21967 bp, 17 predicted proteins | sample SidtaG_FD_187426 | JGI IMG/M metagenome (GOLD analysis project Ga0209186, IMG submission 187426) | Marine algal microbial communities from Sidmouth, United Kingdom - Sidmouth_Male2 metaG (SPAdes) (version 2) | ecosystem: Host-associated > Algae > Red algae > Unclassified | place: Sidmouth...
GCGAGCAGTAATTCGGCGTAATCCTGTTCAGATGGCTCCGTCTCTGCATTCGATGAGGAGGTGGAGGTGGGGATGGATGAGGAGGTGGAGGTGGGGATGGATGAGGAGGTGGATGTGGAGGTGGATGCTTTTTTGGGGAGAGCCGCATTTTTGGCTTGTGAAGCTTGTGCGTCGTCTGGCGCTGTTGACTCAATGGCAGAAGCGTCTTCTTTAGCATCAGGAGCTACATGCAAGTCTTGCGCGGTCAAATCAGCTACGAGAAGCCCTGCACAGGCCATACCCAACAAGTAGATCAAAGGTGGTATTCGGGAAAGATAAGTCTTCACAGTTTAAAATTATAACAGGTTTAGGTGGGTACCTCGACAGATTTGACTGATTTGGGTGAAACAATTGGCACAATCGGACCCATATCATGTTTGTGCTTCTGCCGCAATCCGACTAAATTAGGGAATAGTGGAGCGTTAAAGTATCTCCCCACATGGACTCGTTTTACTCCCAATGCCTCTGGATACAGGTGGTAGATTTTTTGAACAAACGCTAATGAGCCAACGACACATGAATGCGTTAGATTCGGCCAATTGGACAAAAGTGGATCCTCTGACTTGTGAATCGATTTTGGTATCTCATGGGGTTCTGAGAGTTTGTTCGAGATATTAATTCGGTCATTGAGGTCTGGGCTTCCTTGAAGATCCACAAGCGTCTTCGTGCGCAATAACTGCCGGTAAAATGCCAAAGCATCGGCTATCGGGCGACCAAAGCATTGCAAAATTTCCGTGATACCCATTAACGATTGGGGGCATCCTCGCATCGCGCTTCCGAGACTCGACCAGATGTCCATTTCGGGTTCCTGAAGGAGGCCAGCTCTCACCATATTCAAATCGTCATAAGCCACAAATGCAAGCGGCGCGCTTCCTCCGAACTCAGCAACCGTGCTATGAAATCGATCATTCCACAATGGGCCAGTGCGATCGTGTTTTGCATTATACCATGTAGTAAACTTGCCTTTCACTTCCTTCATAAAGATACTGATGTCATTCATCCGCTCGAAGTATGGAGCCCTTAGTTCGTCCGCTTTGTCTTGTTCTCCTTGACCAATGAGTAGCTTCAGCTGCTCCGCCAATAGGTCAGCTTTTTCGTCGCCATTTAGAATTCTTACCCGCCGGATGAGTTCGTCATCATTTACGTGGACAGAAGCCGTTTCACGAAGCGTGATGTGAACCTTGTTATCCATGATTTGAAAGCCATTTAAAACGAGACCTGTGAAAGTGGTTTGAGCTAAGATGAGATCTTTTATCTTTTGCTTTTCTTCAACGCCTTTTAGAAATAATTCTGAATTGATGATTTTCGATGTGCAGTTATACACTGCGTTTTGCCCACCTTTGATTCTTTTGATTCGCATGTTTAGCCTTCTGTCATATTGACAAGTCTAACATGCATGAACCGTGCCAATGCTTCGTGAAGTTGCGGGGCAATTTCTGTAAGTTGATTTTTGATAACTATTTATACCGACTTCATTTGGTGATGTTTCTTTCAAAGCGTAAGACCGTTACAACCTAGGTTGTAATTTTTACAACCTGGGTTGTAACGGTCTTGTGAAAGTGACCTGTCCCCAAGCGTGTGAAAGTGACCTGTCCCCAAGCGTGTGAAAGTGACCTGTCCCCAAGCGTGTGAAAGTGACCTGTCCCCAAGCGTGTGAAAGTGACCTGTCCCCAAGCGTGTGAAAGTGACCTGTCCCCAAGCGTGTGAAAGTGACCTGTCCCCAAGCGTGTGAAAGTGACCTGTCCCCAAGCGTGTGAAAGTGACCTGTCCCCAAGCGTGTGAAAGTGACCTGTCCCCAAGCGTGTGAAAGTGACTGAGGTGCAACCTATTTTTGGACCACTTGTTGGTTAATGTTGGTTTTGCTGTTTTTCGAATTCGGAGGGGGTGAGGTACTCGATGGAGGAGTGAATTCGTTGGATGTTATAATATGCGTTGTGACCTGCAACGCATATTCGTACAACGAGTCTCTTATTTTTCCTTTTAGCAATTCTGTGTAAACTAAGCGGGAGGGGTATAGCCCAATGGTGAATGTTTTCTGAGCTCTTACACAAATTTGGGCACTAAAAAGCCTGCCGAAGAACTTTCAGGCAGGCTTATGTTTCAAGGTTGTACCGATGGATTAGGTAACGGCTTGGAGGAGCTCGGCTGTCCCGATCCATTTCACCACGGATTCAGGTAGTGGCATGACTTTGGTCATGGTGCATTGAATCTCTCCATCTTCTGAAGGTATACTTACTTCGGTACCTGCAGGATGTCCTGCGAATGCACGTGCCAATCCCGATCCGATCGAAACAATGTTCAAGGTTTCATCCGAATCCCATTCGCCGAGAAGGTAATAGGTTTCCGTTTTGCCGGTGTCGAATTTCACTTCTACACCGGTCCCCATTCCCGCAACTTCGTTAGGAAAGTCTTTGAAGTCGGTTGGTTTAACAATCGATAATTGTTTTTCGAGTTCTGCTTCACGTTGGAGCATGAGCCGTTGCGTGTCTTTCGCCGCTTTGTACTCGAAATTCTCTCGCAAATCGCCGTATTCGCGTGCTTTTGCGATCTCTTTCGAATTATTCGGAATGTCCTCACGCTTGAGCTTTTCGAGCAGTTGGAGACGTTGATGGAAGCTGTTGAATGATGTGATCATGCCACGACGTCCACCGCCGCCTGCGTTTTCTGCATCACTACGCCCGGAGACGATTTCTTCCATCTCAGGATAGAGCTTCACGATTTGCCCCATGACAGACGCTTTGTCCAATTTAGGCCACCCGGTTGAGTTTTTCACTCCAGTGGTAATAGTACGGCGCTGACGGGGGGAAATGCTTTCGAAGACATCTTTGAGCCATTCAGGATTCCGGAAGAGCTCGCGCAACTGGTTTTGCACACGGTTTTCTTCGCCCATGAACTCTTGCTCAACATTTGCAAGAATCCGCATTGCGAGATCCGATTTAGTGCCAAACTCCCACGCTTCGATTTTGTCCGCATTTTTGGACAACCAGTAGAGTGAGAAGACATTGTTGTTCCATGTATTCCACTCGCGACGCAGGGTGTCCGCAACGTCCTGCTCCTGCCCGTGACGGGTAAGGAAATCGACCAAGTCATTCAAGGTTCCATACTCGGTATTGAGTAGGACTTTGGGTGACTTCGCTAGCTCGATGGTTTCATCGATTTTAAGATCTTCCATGAGTTGTAACAATGGCTTGCGGTCTTTCGCAGCCATTTCACGGGTCACGTGTGCAAAATGCTCAGGTTCGTAGAGTTTATCCATGAAGGCATCGGCATTGATGTTCTCAACTTGAATGCCAAGGTCCCGCGCCATGAGGATGGATTTAATCACGAGAGCCAATTTACGGGGCTGTCCGCCTTTGACGACGAAAGCGAGGCGATCTTCAACCGCAGCGCGAGCATCGTCATCCAATTCTTTGTCTTCTGATTTCTCAAAAAATTCTCTGAGGCGCTCGAGCACCATTTCCATGTCTTTCTCTTCGGTCAGACTATCGAACCATTTGTTGTCGAAGCTTTTGGCTTCTTCAAGGAGTTCGATTGGCTCGCTCCGCTTGCTCGGAATGACGACCAAGGTATCTTCTTTTAGGACCTTGCGGGCGCCGTCCCAGAATTTTTTCCAGCCACTATCTTTAACAATCCGTGGCACCAAAAGTTCTTGAATGATGGCGATTGGCTTGGGGCCAAAGCTCCGTAGAATCATGCGAATGACTTCTGAAGGATCTTTTTTCACCATTTCTTCAACCGCTTCAGGGTTTTTATGGTGTAAAGAAAAGAGATGTTTGTCGTCAATAATCGTCAACGCTTCGGCTGCATAGGAGAACGCCATGCCGTGATTCGGCTTATCAGTGAAGTCGACAAAGACTTTGCGTTCGCCACTAGAAATCAGGCTAACGACACCGTATCCCCAGGTCTTTTCGTAGACTTGCGAGCCTTTGACCAAGGTGTGTAAAAGACGGAAACGACTCATGCACTTGGATGCACGTAGACGAGCACTTCCAAAGTCAGATGCGTCTACCATGGCAAGACGGGTCTCGTCTTCCGCAAAAAGTTTGCGTAATTTGTCTTCACAAACACGCTTAAAGGCGCGGTTTTTCATGTTAATCTCAACGAGGTAATCGATCAGATCTAACGCACCATCGGTGTCATTGTTTTCAACCAACGCGTCCATGAGGCGGGTGGTAAAGGTATCCACTTGCTTTTGCTTCTCAGCGTCGACCAGAATTTGAATCCCCTCAAAGAGAGGAGGCAAATTGATCGGCTTGGCTTCGAGAGCAGCTTGGAATGAGATTTCGTCTAAAGGTTCGGCCATGATGTCACACGTAAAATTTTTTTCTTGATTAACGATGCTAGTCGCCAATGTCAAGGTCGTCGCTTACCCTGTGCGAATCTGCAAAAACCAACGATCTCATGAAAACATCCCTCCCTCATTTTGAATTTGAAGTAAAGCAGACGCAAAAAGGGCAAGGTTTGTTAGATACCGTTGCCGAAGCCTGCGACGTATCCAAGCGTAAGGCGAAAACCTTGCTAGATGACCGTGCGGTCACGGTAAATGGAAAGCGAATTTGGATGGCCAAGCACCGAGTCCAAGTTGGCGATCGGATACATGTTGCTCTCGATTCGCTAAAACCGGCCGAAAAGATCCAAATTCTGCATGAAGATCGGCATATTTTGGTGGTAAATAAGCCCGCCTTCATTGTTTCAAACGGCAAGGCGAGTGTGGAAATGCAGCTCCGGGCTGAACGACGGGACTCAGGCCTGCGTGTCGCGCACCGTTTGGACAAGGACACGAGTGGCTGCTTGATCGTGGCGCGAAACCCTAAAATGTTCGATCAGCTGGTCGAAATTTTTCGCGCTCGGAAGGTAAAAAAGACCTACGAAGCGGTTGTCGTTGGGGATGTCCCTTGGAGCCGCTGGAAGTTTGACGGCGAGGTGGATCAACGCGAAGCGATCACGTACGCGAAAAAACTGCGTTCAGACGGCACGCATACATTGCTAGAAGTTCAAATCGAAACCGGACGGAAGCACCAGATTCGGAAGCATTTGGCTGCTGCCGAATACCCGCTTTTAGGGGATAAGACCTACGGGCACGGTTCCTCGAAGCTTGGGCGCCATTTGCTGCATGCGGTAGAACTTACGTTTCCGCATCCTGCCAGCGGGCATCATACGGAGGTTCGCGCCCCGCACCTCGATGATTTTGATCGCGTCCGGAAACGGATCATGCGAGCCCAGCCTCGTAGTAAAAAAACGGAGGCTAAAAAACCGACCGCGAAGAAAAAGCCTTTCTCTAAGAGGCCGGTTGCGAAGAAGCCTGACCCAAAGAAATCTGTGTCCAAGAGACCGGATAACAAAAAGAAGTAGCTTCTTTCAGATCGTCACGCGCTTCGAAAGCGCCTCCAGATTGCAATCGTCACCAACGCAATCCAAAACGGTAGGTACTCAACCCAGACGACGAGGTAATGGAAGATCCAATCGCCTTGCAAGCCGAGTAGGCTGCGGTCTTCCCAATGACTTTCGAAGTGAAAGCGAAGGTAAGATAAGAAGAGCAAGCCGCTCAATCCGTACCACGCGGGATTTTTTGCGAAGGGGATGAGAGGCAACGCCCACAGCCAATACCACGGGTTTTGGGTTGGGAGCAATAACCAGAACCACGCAAGGGTTAAAAAGCAGGCCTGCAGGATCCCATCGACGCTAGCCGCTTGTTTTCGCCGGAGTAACCGGAGGGCGAAATAAAGGCTCAGCAAGGCGAAAAGCCCAAGGAAAAGAATTCGCGTTATCAAAAATGGGGCAAAATGTTTCGCGACCCCGAAGTGGGTATGCATCGCGTCAACCACCGATTGCCGAATCGACTCCGGGGTTTGGACAAACCAAGCCTTGGGCGCCTCTGGGTAACTTGGGCTCAGGTTTTCACTCACAATAAGGAAAAGAAAGTCATTGATTTTCCAGGCGCTGAGAAAGGTCGGCAGCCCGCCGGGAGCCGGGGTACCCTCCGCCCGCGTTTCGGAGCTGTTTGCAATTACGCCGAGCTCGCTTGCATGGTGCGGTAAAATGACCTGTCGCATCGGCCAGAATACGACGAGGATGGTAAGCAGGCTACCCATGCCGAGAGCAATCGCTGGCAAAGATTTTTGAGCCCAGCTTGCGCTAGATTTTGCCAGTTTACCATCAGGACTATTTTTTCGCCAGTGCATCAGAATTAAAACGGGGAGGAGTACGATCGCGTACAGCTTTACGCCGATCGCGAGGCCGATACAAATGCCACCCAGTACACGCGAGGCGATGCTACGACGAGCTAGCAAAATCCAAAGCGCGACGAGTACGGCGCAGATGGCGATGCTGTCCGCATGTCCACTGTTGGCGAATTCTTTCAGAGGCAGGGGGCACCAAGCGTAGGCAAGGCACCAGGATCCCGAGCGTCCCGCGAGGCGGAGCAAGCCGATAAGGCATACGATCGCGATACATTCGAAGAGCAAAAAGAACAGTTTGAGAACCGTGATGTGAACGGAAACAGAAGCATGGTCAGGCGTAAGCCAAGCGGCACATGCAAATACAGCTTGGCTAACTGGGGGATACACCGATGTGAGCGCCGCGTAATGCACCTCGCTACATATCACAGAAAGGGACAGGTCAGAATCTCGGAGCCTCGCTAGGCGCTGGAGTGCCTCCGCTCGCGTGTCGTCAGAATTGAGGGCTGTGGTAGGAGGGTGGGCGGCGATGTCGAGACCCTGAGTCGGCTGAATTATCTGCGCCTCCTGGACCTCGGCTGGGCTGAAAAGGTAGGGAGATGTCCCCGTGGCAACGACATTTCCATCCCACAGATATCGGTAGATATCGACTTCGAGAAACGGAGTGGTGAACAAGAAGAGAAGCCGAAAGAGGAAGGCGAACCCTAAGATGGTCCCGAGACGGCGTGAAGCGGTTGACGTACTAGATACGGATTCTGACCGCTCCTTAAGGTGGCGCTTGAGTTGGCCTAGGGCAAGGAGGTAAAGTAGAAAGGCGAGACAAAAGCCCGCCAGCACAGGCAAGATGGGTTGCTCTGGAACCTCCTGCCCAGCGGATGATTGGATCAAATACGCAATCACGCCGTATACAAGCAAGCTTGCTACGCCAATTCCTCCGAGTGCCTTCATGAACGGTTTTTTGCCAAAAATATTTCAGTTAAAGATAAGTGAATGAATTTGCCCTCGCTTCACCAAGAGGGAAATTTGCTTGAAGAGGAGTTAATTGAAATCAAGAAACTGCATTACGATACTCTGCAGGAATTGCCAGACGTTATCGTCGCATGACGTATCTGTTAGAGGCGCATTTTGTTGCCCCGGTTGTGAGCATGAACTGGCCGCGCATCAAGTCCTACCTCAAACCGCGCTCACCCAACGGTCTCTGATCGAGCGAACCCGCAAAGAGGCGCTGGTGTTGGGCCGCTTGAATCACCCGAACATTATACAGGCACAAGATGCGGGTGAAGTAGCCCGGTAACGTCCCCCAAAACGCCACCCCTCGCATTGGTTTCCGAGTGGTTCTCGGACAAGATCTCTTTCCGCAAATAAAAAAAGCGGCTTAACGAAAAATAATACAGACGGGATTACCAACTTCGATGCGTGAGCCCGTTGCGGTTAGAGCGCCGGTTTTTGCGTCACGTCGATAACTTAAAACCGAGTCCGAATTTTGGTTGGCGGAAATCAACCAATCGCCACTAGGATCGATGCCAAAGCCGCGCGGAGTTTTGCCGCCGGATGACGCATGCCCAACCGCCTTCAGGCCTCCGTCTTTTTTCACCTTAAAGATGGCGAACGAATCATGCCCCCGATTCGATCCATAGACAAATTTTCCATCGGGGCTGACAAATATTTCCGCCGTGCTGTTGTTCTCGCTGAAGCCATCTGGCAAGGTGGTGATCACCTGCTTTTCCGTCATCCCGCCCGAGCTTGTATCCATATCAAACACCGTGATGGTCGAGGCCATTTCGTTGATCGAATACACGGTTTTACCAGAAGGGTGAAAGGCGAGGTGACGAGGCCCAGCCCCAGGTGTGATGGGCGCGAAGGCGGGCTCGTTGGGACGGAGTCCGTCTTTGAGCTCGAAGATCAACACTTTATCCAATCCTAAATCCGGCACGTAGGCGCGATGGTTATGAATGTAAATCCCATGTGCATGCGGGCCCTTCTGACGTCTTGGGTCAATGCTCGATCCTTCGTGTTGGATGTGTGCGGTGCGGGCTCCGATCTTGCCGTCTGCATCAATGGAAAACGCCACCGAACTCCCTTCGCCGTAATTGGCGACATAAAGTCCTTTTCCATCTGGTGAACAGTCGAGATGACAGGGGCCGTTGCCGGTCACGGCGTCATTCAAAAAGGTCAGCATCCCTGTCTCTTCGATGGCGAAGGAGGCGACTTTGCCACCGGGCGCGGACTGCACCGCATAGAGCACGGGAAGGGTGGGGTGGCAGACGAGAAAATTCGGGCTCAAGCAGGCAACCGCGAGCTTCGGTGCGCTGAGCGCGCCCGTCTTGAGGTTCAAGCGGCTGTGGTAAATCCCTTCGCTTTTCCCCTTGGTGTAGGTGCCGATGTAGACATCTCGAAAGGCGGGTGATTCAGCCGAATCCACGCTCGGGGACTGAGCCTGAAGCACTGAGCTTGAGCCGAGCAGGCCTAAAATACAGGAAAACAGGAAGGAATGACGGATGGTATAGCGGATTCTCATTCTCCTAGATAGGCTCATACCAGCAAAGAGTCGAACCAGATCGCCCTTGAATCAAGTGATTTTCATTTCAATGGGACGTTGCAACTCTGGCGTGGATCGGCAAAGAAACCAACGATGCTGGAATTCATGAAACAAGGCGGGCCCGTGATGTGGCTCATTCTTCTTACCGCGCTAGTAGCAGGCCTCTGCTTTTTAGAGCGGTACTTTCACCTGCTCAAAGCTCAGCGGCATGCGAGCGAATTTCTCGCAGGCGTCTACACCCTGCTTAATCGGGATAACCCGATCGAAGCAGCAAAAATTTGCGAAGACATTCCAGGGCCTGTGGCGCACGTCGTGCGCTCCGCCATCTTAACTGCTGGCGAACCTCCTGAGCGAATTTCTGAAGCGATCCACGATGCGGGCATGCTCGGCATCCGTGGCTTGGAAAGCAAACTCAATCTGCTTGTCACCTTGGTGCGACTCCTTCCTATGCTCGGCCTGCTCGGCACCGTACTCGGTTTGATGAACCTGCTCAACCAACCGGTTACGAGCGGACTTTGGAGTGCTCTCATTACGACTGCGGTCGGTCTCTGTCTCGGGATCATCTTTTTTGCTGGCTACCAATTTTTGGTCTCCCGAGTTGAAGCCGTGGTCATTGAAATGGAAAAAGCTTCCAGCGATATCTACGCCTTTTTGGTCAACCGCAAACGCCGTAAAGAACAGGACGGAGCAAACGGGTGAGTCACCTCAATCCAGACCTCCTGCTGGAGCTCAAACACACGCGGCGAAAATTTCGGCCGCACCGGAAGGTGATCGGTGGGTTGATCGACCCCGTGGCGGTGCTCGATGTCTTTTTGATCTTCGTCGCCTTCCTCGTGAGCTATCAATACTCCGGGGTTCGGCCTGGGATTAATCTCGAGCTTCCCGAATCCAACTCCCTCAGTTCCGTTCCGCTGCGCTCCTCCTTGGTCCTCACTGTGTCCAAAGAAGGTCTGCTCTTTTTTAATGATGAACGGGTTACCTTACAGGGGCTCGATCTCGCCTTCCGCCAAGCGGCCTACTCAAATCCGAGCGACGCGTTGGTTCTCTATGCCGACGAAACCCTGACCGCGCATGATATCCAAGGGCTCGTCAGTCTGGCACGCGATGCGGGGATTCGCGAAGTTGTCTGGATCGGAAAAGAACCCGATTCCGCACGTTCCGACCAAAACCCACGTGCAAAAATTGGGGTCACTCCTGATTCGAATCGGAGTAAATTTGACTCAACCCCTGCCGCCCCCAACGCGCCATGATACGCAAACTCGGCACCGCGATTTGGTGCATCGGATTCGCATGCCTTATCGGTTGGTGGTTCATCGTTACTCCCAACACCACACCCAAAGCCGCGAACGTGGCTCACCCCCCGATGCGCACACTCCTCCTCAGCGCGGATGAGCTCAGCAGCGTCATGCCAACCTTGCTGTATTCCTCGATGTTATCGCTTCCCTCCGAAGTCGGCTTTAGTCGCAGTCTGATTCGCGAGCCGATGGACGTCGGCCTCCCACTTGATCTCTCGGTCCCTGGTCCCAGTTTGACCCCTCGAGCCGAAACTCGCCCCGATCATGAAAGTGTCGATTTCAGTCCCAACCGACCCGATTTTATCCATGCCTTCGCACAGGTCTATGCTCCGTCGCTCAAGCCTCCAGAAACAGTTGAGACGTCAACCCGCATGCCAAGCCAAGGCTTTGCCTTTCAATGCATTCCCGACACCGCCTTGCGAGTCGATCCACTCCCCAGTCTCGTCAAACTCAAAGGCGCAGAACATGCCTTTGAAGTGACCCTCGTGCTTGAACTCGATGAATATGGTGATGTCACTTATGCCTTTCTCGATCGGGTGAATGGCAAGCTACCCAGCGGATTCATTCGCTGGGCCACCGGGCTCCACTTTGAGCCAACCGCCACCGGACAAAGCCTGCGCTTTTGGGTGAGAAATCAACCCAGCGGAAAACAGATTCGAGGCGCGAAATGATTGAGCTTAGTTACAATCAAATTATCCTCATCCCACTGACACTTTGCCTTCTGTGGCTCGGCTGGTCGTCCTATTGGGCCATGCGTCGCGAACGCCCCCGCGTGGTCAAAATTTCCCCACAAATTTTTCGTTGCACAGATTGTTCGAAAGTTTATCTAACCCAAAAACGATACCCGATGAGTTCCTGTCCAAATTGTGGGCTCATGAATGAAGCAATCCAAAGATAATCACATGCCTGCTAAAAAAGCGAAAGCCGCCAAGACCGCAAAAGCAAAAGCAAAAGCAAATGCAAACGCAAATGCAAAAGCAAATGCCAGGAGCGACAAAGCGCCCATTGTAAAATGGACGTTGAAAAGCCGTTCCAAAACTGTGGAAACTTTTTTGCATCGGCCTTCCGTGGACGACTTCGCGCTCGAAGCCGCTACCAAGGTCCTCAAGGAGATTCGTAACAAAGGCGATCGCGCCATCGAAGCCGCGGTGAAAAAATTCGACGGCTGTAGCATGAAAGCGGCCGCCTTCCGGATCACAGACGCGGAAATTGTCGAGGCGGAAAAACAGGTCGATGCTGGCTTCAAAAAAGCCGCCAAAGAAACCCGTAAACGGATTCAAGCCTTTTGTAAAAATGGCATGCGCGAAGACTGGAGCATGAAAGCGCCACATGGCGGTACCTTGGGCGAAGTGTTTCACCCGCTCGACCGCGTGGGATGTTACATCCCCGGAGGAGCCGCGCCGCTCGCATCGACCGCGATGATGACCATTTGCCTCGCGAAATTCGCTGGAGTTCCTGAGATCGTTGGCTGCACCCCGTCGAAGCCGGATGGTCGCGTCAACCCCTTCTTGATTTACGCCATGAAACTCGCGGGCGCGACCGAGATGTACCGCCTCGGTGGTATCCAAGCCATCGGCGCCATGGCCTACGGCACCGACACCATTGCCAAAGTGCAAAAGATTGTTGGCCCCGGCGGCCCCTTTGTCACCGCAGCCAAAAAGCTCGTCTACGGCGAGGTCGCCTTGGATTCGGTGGCTGGCCCAAGTGAAATTGCCATCCTTGCGGATGATAGCATTCCCGCCTCTTTTGTGGCGGCCGATTTGCTCAGCCAAGCCGAACACGGTACCGGCCTTGAGAAGTCGTTATTGGTTACCGATTCGCCTGCCCTCGCCAAAGAGGTGCAGCGCGAACTCGAGTCTCAAACCAAAGCGCTTTCTCGCGGGAGCATGATCCGCAAAGTGATCGTCGAAGGCACCTTGATTGTCACTGTGCCCGACCTTGAGACCGGCGTCGAGCTGATCAATCACTTCGCGGCCGAGCACTTGGAAATTTTGGTTCAGAACCCGATGCGCTGGACGAAAAAAGTCCGAGCTGCGGGTGCGATTTTCGTGGGGCCTTGGTCCCCCGAACCCGTGGGCGATTTCGCGATTGGACCCAGCCACGTTCTGCCAACCGGTGGAACCGCTGCCTTCTTCTCGGGCTTGACCGTGGATGACTTCCGTCGCCGCTCCTCGATCATTCACCTCACGAAAAAAGATTTGGCCGAGGTGGTCCCCGTGGTCGAAGCCTTTGGTCGGGTCGAAGGTTTGGACGCCCACGTGCGTTCCACGACGATCCGCTTCGATTAATCCGGTATGCTCTAGAAAGACCAGGAGGCGACGAGATGAAATCCACTGTGCTTATTTTGCGTATTGCGGCGGTCCTCGGGCTGACCGGTATTCTTGCCGGCGCCTTCGGGGCTCATGCTCTGGAAGCGCGTCTGAGCACAGAATCACTTGAGGTCTATCACACTGCGGTACGCTATCAAATGATGCACGCTCTCGCGCTTTTGGGGCTGGTCGGGCTCACCATCGCGGTGGGTAGCGAGCAAGCGGCTTGTAGCAGCAAACGCATTGCGATGTTCTGGATCGTGGGTGTCCTTCTTTTCTCTGGATCGCTTTATTTTCTCGCGCTGGGTGTTGGCCCTAAAAAGATCTGGGGCCCCTTGACCCCGCTGGGCGGACTCTGCCAAATGATCGGCTGGTTCTTGCTTTTGGTTTCCGCAGCGAGATATGGCCGATCTGAGATGGATGCCTGAACGGGCACTCCTCAGGGCGGATTTTCAGTTGGGTCCCTTTCGCCTGAAAGGCGAAAACAACGTAGCGATGGGCAGCGCCCATCGGTCCGAATCGACGGCACTCCAAGTCTGAAAGACTTGCACAAGTTGCAGACGGTTCGTGGAAGCCCCTCAGTTTACGGAAGCCCCTCAGTTCGTGGAAGCCCCTCAGTTTGTCGAGGCCCCTCAGGCTTCAGAGGCTCGGTCTACTTCCCGATGGGCGTTGCCCATCGCTATGCTCTGCAAGCCTCTCAGGCTTGAAGTTTACGGCGGGCGCACCCATTTTTATAGCCCAGCGCACTAAGCTGTTTCTGCTACTCTTCTTCTTTTGGCTTCACCTTAGCCGGCTTGCGGTACTGCGAGTAATAGCGCTTCACTTCTTCGCGGGAAATCTTCTGGATTTCATCGCAGTCAATGCCCACTCGATTCTTCCACTCTTCGTTTGAGAGCTTGTCTTTCATGTACTGCTGGCAAAAACGTTTGGCTCGAATCATCAATCCATTGGCGCGATCCGCGTCGCCCATGTCTTCCCATAAGTAGGCCTGGAAAAAGGTACTGCCGACATAGGCTTCGGCCTGCTGCTTGCTTGGCGCGCTACCAAAGAATCCTTTTTGCTCCCGATAGATCAAGGTCTCAAAGGGATCATCGACTCCCTGGGGAATCACTTCTGGATAGGTCTCGCTCAGGGTTTCAAATAATTCGCGTGCTTCTTTTTCGCGACCGTAAGAGTCCAGGGTCACGACCCCGAGCTCCATGAAATTTTTCTCCGCCGTCTTGATGTGCTGGATATCGCCATGCTGCTCTTTGGCTTGTGCAAGTGACTTCAAAGCGCGCGGTAGCACACTGAGGTCCGGCCGCTCTAGGGCAAAGGGAATCCCCTCGAGTAAGATGGTTTCGCCTCGGGTCAACTGATCCGCCATGGCGCGATAAATCATGCTGACCATCTGCTTATGCTTAAATCCTTTGGCGTGCGTTTTCCCGCGATAGGCCCAATAAATCGCCTGCGAGTTTGGAAGCCGCCAATCAAGCGGCCCGTACTCCTCATCGATTTCCTGCATGAGTTCGCGGTCCATTTTATACACCTCTTTCAAGGTCGCCCAGCTCGGGTCATCCGGCGGCAAATCGTAATTGGCTTTTCCGTTCGGATCGGTAAAAACAGCTGACATTTCAGTGTGCCACGCCCGCTTGTAATAGTTATGCGCGTTGTCAAAATCGTTGCCAATTTTGTGCTGGAAAATCCAACCCAACTCGCGGTGAATCGTCGGGTCGTATGGATTATGTTTCAGCCCTTCGTCGCGCAGCAGTTTAAATCCGTTTTGCACCCAACGCCAGCGCTCTTCGGGCTCCTTGTAGGTGACGCTGACATTGTAGGCCATGTTCCAGCCATGGAAACTCCAGACCTCCGCCATGCGCGGCTCGAGCTTGGTGACAAGATCTCCAAGTTGCAGTAATTCGTAGTGGCTGCCTTCTTCTTTTAATCGCTCGGAACGCATCCAAAGCATGTCCGCTAAAATGCCACGAAAACCACCTAAGGCAATGGTCACGAAGGCAACCCCAGGGCTGAGACTTTCCATTTTGACCCCGATGTCCATCTGGTCGGTCTCGCGGATTTTGTTCAGTTCATGACTCGGGCCGCCACTGGCATACATCAGCACCATGGCCACCAAAACCATCAAGACAGGAAGCAGTTTTTTCATGAAGGAATTCCGATCTCGCGACGATTAAACAGCAGGTTTCCAATCAAGGCGATAACCCCGCAATAGAGCAGTACTTTGATCAAGAACATCGAGACCACCGACATGGCGGCGATTTGATTTCCATTCGCGAGCTGCTCCATCGCGTTTGGCCCCTGAAGTGGGCCGGTCAGCATGTGAAGAAATTTATAAAAGGGGCCGAGAATCCCGCTCTGGGTGATCTGCTCATATTTTTCCAGAAAGCCACCGAAGGATTGGAGGAGAATGAGGAAGAAAGAGACGAGCGCGGCCACGGGGAGGGAGAAGAGTGAGCCGGCGGTAAGCCCGATCGCGGCAAGAAAGGCGAGTTGGAAAAATAACATCAACAACGCTTTCATGTAATTCACCACGAAGGGTTCACGGTAAAAAAGGAGGCTCGGGCCGTAGTTACGATCCATCAACACATCCATACTCGATTGATTCACGTAGGTGATCATCACCCGCCCGTCTGCATCGATAGACTCCTTGGGAATCTCGATTTCGTGAATAAGTTGCGCTTCGTGAAGCACCGGGATTTGCGGGCTATCGGCCTGTTTGCCAAAGCGCCAAATACCTGGGCTTTCAGATTCGGAGGCCATCGCAAGTAGGTCAAAACGATAGCGGAGATAGAGGGGGTGATCCTCGCGGAGTTTGTCTTTTACCTCAAACAGCCAAAAGGTCTCGCCGCCTTCTTTGCGGACCACTGCACGACGATCTAGCAGTTCGTTCTTGATGGTATTTCGTACGCGATGGATCGGAATTTCGGGGCGGCCTTGGCGAAGCGCCTCTTCGTAATAACTCTTCACCATTTCGTCGGGGACGGTGGGCTCGATATGCGGCACCATTTTACGGCTGGTCAGCACGGTCTGATGCAAGGTCTCCTGTTCCTCCCCTGCGAGGCGGGTTTGCCAACGTAAGCCGCCATAAATGGCAATGCCCGCGAACGCGACCAAGAGAAAGTTTACAATAAGAAGCGCGAACCATTTGCCGAGCCAAATTTGAAACCGACTAATCGGCTTGCTGACCACAGTATGAATCAGCTTCTCGTGGATCTCGGTGCTGATGGAGGCGCAACCGCTCCACAGGGTGACGATGGAAAGCACCGCGAGGGAAAACCCAAGGCTGTAGTTCAACAAAATTTTCACTTTGCCGACCATGGTCCCGTCGCCCTTGATCATGAGCGGGATGCCGACGGCGGCGAAGATCAGTGGCACCATCAGCATGACCACGATCTTTGAACGGATCGCGTTGCGGATGGCAATCGAGGTGATGGCGAAAATACGATTCATGCTTAGTCGTCCAGCAAGTCTTCGATGCGCGCATCAACCTGCGCGCTCGGGGTCGCGGCCTCTGCCTCTTCGGCGAGAAACTCTGCCACATCCGCTTCAGGACCGGCACCGGAGGTTGGTTCGACCTCTTCTCGCGCCTTGGCGATGGTTTCGAGGAAAAATTGTTCGAGATTGCGGCTCGGTTGATCGAGATCAGGTTCTTGTCCCATGACCTCGCGCAAGGCCGCGAGCACGCGCTCGAGCTCGGGCTTCTCCATCACCGGTAAATTTACTTGGTAGCGATCTTCGAAACGAAGCAACTCGCGGATCGGGCCTTGGGCGCGAACATTGCCGCCGTATAAAATCGCGATGCGGTCGCAAACATCTTCCACGTCCGAGAGCAGGTGCGAGGAGAGTAGGACGGTTTTGCCGCGCTCGGCCAGTTTGAGAATCAAGTCTTTTACTTGGCGGGTGCCAAGCGGATCTAAACCCGAGGTGGGCTCATCGAGAATCACCAAGTCCGGGTCGTTAATCAGAGCCGACGCGAGGCCAATACGTCGTGCCATGCCTTTTGAAAATTCGCCGATGGTGCGGCGACCGGTATGTTCCAAGCCAACCATGTGCAGGAGCTGCCCGATACGCTCTTTGCGCTCGCGCTTGCTCAGATCGAACAGACGGGCATAAAAATCGAGGGTTTCTTCCGCCGTGAGGTAATTGTAGAGGTAGGACTCTTCCGGGAGATAGCCAATGCGGGATTTGGCGGCAACGTTTCTAGGCGATTGCCCCATGACGCGCAAATTGCCTTTTGTGGGGTGAAGCAGTCCGAGAATCATCTTAATCGTGGTCGATTTTCCGGAGCCATTCGGGCCGAGGAGGCCGAACACTTCGCCTTGACGAACCTCAAAGCTAATTCCGTTTACCGCCTTTACCCGAGGGCGGTTCCAAAAATCGCGAAAGACCTTGCTCAGGTTTTCGGCTATGATCACAGATTCGTTGTCACTCATTGCATGTCTAATGGAGGTTTCTGGGCTCGTTTTCAAGCCTAGGCGTGTGTCTTCTATACATAGAGGGAAATCGTTGCCTCGTTAAGGCTTTTGCCATGAACTGCGAAGAATCACCGGCAACCCAGATGTTTTGATAGAATTCGATTGGTTGACGGGACGAGCTAAAGTGACAGAGGCGTCCCGACTCTGTGCGGAGGTCCACTGAGGCGAGACGCCTTGGCCACTATTGCCCAACGATCTACCCAGCTACTTACCCCACTATTTACCCCACTATTTACTCCACGATCTACCCAACTATTTACTCCACGATTGCCATTCAATGGCAGAGGTTGAAGGAGGCTTTGCCATTCAATGGCGAAGGTTTTCTAGCTCGTCTCGCCAGTCGGCTTAACTTGAAAGCCTCCTGCTCCTGGAGTGTCGACGATGATTGCTTCGCCTGCTTTCAGCGCCCGTTCGTCGCAGGCCTTCAAGGTCGTATAGCTGCCGTCACGATGTCGAATTTTGGTGGCTCCGACCTCGCCCGCGCCACCTCCGTTTAAGCCCTTGGGTGGGTGGAGGCGGTGACTTGAAAGGATGGCGCACTGCATGTCTTCACGGCATTCGATAACACGTCGGGTGCCGTCGCCACCCGGGAATTTGCCCACACCGCCTGATCCTCGGCGGATGGAAAATTCTTCGACCACAACCGGAAAGCGATGTTCGAGTATTTCGGGGTCGGTCATTCGGGTGTTTGTCATGTGGGTGTGGACTCCGCTGGCCCCCGCGAATCCTTGGCCGGAATTCAGTCGACCGGCCGGGGCACCGCCGCAAATGGTTTCGTAATTTTGAAAGCGCTCATTGCCATAGGTCAGGTTGTTCATGGTGCCTTGAGCGTGGGCCATCGCCCCGAGTGCTTCGAGAAGGCAGTTGGTGACGTGCTGGCTGGTTTCGGTATTTCCCGCAACCACCGCGCGCGGATAACTCGGGCGGAGTAGGCTGTCTTTCGGGATGAGGATTTTAATCGGCCGCAGGCAACCCGCGTTCATGGGGAAGGCCTCTTCGGTCATCAGGCGGAAGACGTACAGGACTGCGGCTCGGGTGATGGGCTCGGGCGCATTGAAATTGTTTTCCATGGCTGGGGAGGTGCCTTCGAAGTCGATGGTGAGGCTTCGACTTTCGGGGTCGACGTCGATGCGCAGGCAAATGGTTTGGCCGGTGTCGGTGTGGTAGGTGGCTTGAGCGTTCGATAGGGTTTTTACCAATCGGCGCACCATCTCTTCCGAATGATCCTGCATGTGGTGCATGTATGCCTCGACGGTTTGTCGGCCATAACGCGCGTAGGTTATTAGCAGCTCTTCGGCCCCGCGTTGGTTGGCTGCGACTTGGGCGCGGAGGTCAGCGAGGTTTTGAGTCGGATTACGAGCTGGCCAGGTTGAAGCCTGTAGGAGCTTGAGTAGTTCTGCTTCATGGAACTCGCCATTCCGGACGAGGAGAAAGTTGTCGATGACAATGCCTTCTTGCTCGATATGGGTGGCGCGAGGGGTGGAGGAGCCTGGTGCCATGCCGCCAATGTCGGCGTGATGTCCGCGTGAGGCGAGGTAAAATAATAGCTCCTTTTCTGAGGCGTCAAAGACGGGGCTCACGACGGTTAGGTCGGGGAGGTGAGTGCCGCCCGCGTAGGGTGCGTTGATGAGAAAGGCGTCGCCGGGTTGAATGTCGGATCCGTTTGCTTTGATGACGGTTTGTACGGTGCGGTCCATGCTTCCGAGGTGGACGGGAACATGCGGTGCGTTGGCGACGAGCGAGCCATCGGAAGCAAAAATGGCGCATGAAAAATCGAGGCGCTCCTTGATGTTTACCGAGGCGGCGGTGTTCTGTAGGGTGATGCCCATTTGTTCCGCGATGGACATGAAGAGGTTGTTAAAAACTTCGAGTTGGACGGGGTCTGGTTTTTCGGTGCTTTCCTTGCTTGCCGCTCGGGAGGAGCTGTCTGGGGCTGTCTGAGCTGTGAGCTGTGAGGTTGATTTACGTAAAATGAGGCTGCCGCTTTTTGAGGTGACGAGCTGCCAGCCGGCTTCCACGATGACGGTTTGGTGGGCTTCAATGATGAAGGCGGGGCCCTTAATCGTTTGCGGGTGGTTGAGGGTGCTTCGGTGAAAGACGGGGGCGGTTTGCCAGTTGCCGTGGCTGAAAAATTTGCGCGAATGGGTCGGCTCGACTTGCTCCAGATGCCCTGCTGCTTCGGAGCGAGTCGTGGCGCAGGTTTCCGTGGTTTGGACGTCGACGCTTCCTTCGACTTCCACTCGGTCTACTGCGATATCTCGGTCTGGAAAGAGGAAGCCAAAACGGGTTTGATGCATGGTTTCGAATTCAGATGTCATGGCCTCGATTGCGTCTAGCGCAACGGAAATAGTTGAGTCCGTGCCGGCAAATTTCAAGTCAACTCGGTGGGTGAATGCGAGGGGCGGGGTGGGGCCATGTGTCGCGACTTGTTCTGTAATTTGGGCTCTTATTTCCTGCTTTAGCTCCTCGGTGAGCTCTTCGATTTCCCTGTGTTTTTTTGGATTCAAGGGGCCCATGCAAGAGCGACTGGACTGGATGCGGGTTTGCGCGAGGCCCATGCCATAAGCGGAGAGAATTCCTGAAAAGGGGTGGATGAGAATGGAGCGCATGCCGAGGGCGTCGGCCACGGCGCAGGCGTGTTGCCCACCCGCGCCTCCGAAGCAATTTAGGGCGTATGAACTCAGGTCGTAGCCGCGCTGTACCGAGATTTTTTTAATCGCATTGGCCATGTTTTCTACTGCGATGCGAAGGAAGCCATCTGCGATTTCTTCTGGGCTCCGGTCGGGGAGGGATTTCGCGAGGGCTTCAAAAGCTGCGTTGACCCGAGCATGGTCGATGGGTTGATTTTGATTCGGGCCAAACAGAGCGGGGAAGTGATCGGCTTGGATTTTTCCCACCATAATGTTGGCGTCGGTGACGGTTAGCGGGCCGCCATTGCGATAGGCGGCTGGCCCGGGATTTGCTCCGGCCGATTCGGGGCCGACTTGAAAGCGTCCGTCTTTGATGGTTAGGATGGAGCCCCCGCCCGCCGCGACGGTGTGAATTCGCATCATGGGGACTCGCATCCGAACCCCTGCGACCTCGGTTTCGTAGCTGCGTTCTAGGCCCTCGGACTGTTTTGCGTAATGGCAGACATCGGTGGAAGTGCCGCCCATGTCGAAGCCGATCATTTGGTCGAAACCTTCTGCTTCAGCGGTTTCGATGGCTCCGATCACGCCGCCTGCGGGTCCGGAAAGGATGGCGTCTTTGCCGGCAAATTGATCGGCGGTGACGAGGCCGCCGGATGACTTCATGAAGAGGAGCTGGGGTGCGTGGCCGAGTTCTTGTCGGAGTTGCTCGACGTAGGTTCGCAGGATGGGGGAGAGATAGGCGTCCACCACGGTGGTGTCGCCCCGTCCGATGAATTTGATTAAAGGCGAGACCTGATGGCTAACGGAAATTTGGCGGAAGCCGATGTCTTTGCACAGGCTGGCGAGGGCAATTTCGTGTTGTGGGCAGCGCCAGGCGTGCATGAGGACGATGGCAATTGAGTCGATCGGTTCCGGGCCCCTGCGAAGAGCTTCGAGGCTGGAGCGTATTCGGTTGAGATCGGGGGACTGCCGGATGTGTCCGTTTGCGAGAACCCGTTCATCGATTTCGATAACGGGTTGATAGAGCTGTTCGGGGCGCACAATTTCTTTTGCGAAAATGTCGGGGCGGTCTTGGTAGCCGATGGCGAGGGCGCCGCCGAATCCTTTGGTGATGAGCAGGGCGGTGGGTGCGCCTTTGCGTTCAAGGAGGGCGTTTGTGGCAACCGTGGTGCCCATGCGGATCACACCGATGCTCTCGGGTGGGATCGGTTGGCCAGGAGGGACCTTGAGCAGGTCTCGGATTCCTTGCACCGCGGCATCCGAATAAGCGGCTGGATTCTCGGAGAGAAGTTTATGTGGGTGCAGGGTGCCCGAAGGATCTTTCCCAATGAGGTCGGTGAAGGTTCCTCCTCGGTCGATCCAGAAATCCCAGGCTGTGCTCATGGTTGTTGGCATGTGTGTTGATGCGTTGAAAAGATTGGCTTTGGCAAGGCGGGAGAAAATAAAATGAAACCAGCGGTTCGTCGTGGACTCGCTTTTTTATGCAAATCGGTTATAGATGTAGGCGTGAAACATGAACTAGCTGATGCCTTTCTTGATGCGTTTTATCGCATTGCAAAAAACAGTGCTGCCGACCGTGTGTTGGCGGTGGGGGTGTCGTGTTTTGATCCGGATCGATTGAAACCACTTAAAAAGAAATTGGTTCTCGCGGACATGAATGAGCATCGGTTAGCGGAGTTGCAAGAACTTGGGTTCACCACGGTTTTAATGAAAACGGAAACCGCATCGCGGATTGATCGCTTGAAGGCGGCCTTGGTTGCGGCTGACAGCGCAGGGCATTTGATCAAAGGGGAAGAAGTCCTGTGTGCAGTCTCCAATACCAGCGGAAGCGTGTTGGACACCATGCTCTATCACGAAGTGGGAAAGTTGGATCAAACCGAAACAGGGTGGGATCTAAGTCAATTATCCGAAGAGATCTCTTCTGAGCTTTTGCAGATCTCAGTCGACTTTGCCCTTCGGATCGGACGGGACGGATATGAGGGTCGCCCTCTGGGAGCCTTGCTTGTGATCGGTGATTCTAACGAGGTATTGCAGAAGAGTCATGACCTGACCTTGAACCCATTCTTGGGGCATTCAGAGACGGATCGGAATATGCACGATCAAAGTGTGCGTGATGCCATGACGACCTTTGCTATGTTGGATGGCGCGTTTATTGTGCGCGACGATGGCGTGGTGCTTGCGGCGGGACGGCATGTTCGTGTCGGAGATGTCGAGATTCAGCTTCCGCCCGGCTTGGGGGCTCGTCATACGGCCGCGGCCTCAATCAGTATGGAAACGTCTGCGGTTGCGATCGTGGTTAGTCAGTCATCAGGCACGGTGAAAATTTATAAAAATGGTAAGGTCACGATGGAGATTGATCCTGGAGGCCGCCGGGTGGAAGATGTGTCGACCAACCAAGTGACTTGGCCGAAGGTCAAGGGAGCGAAAAAGGCAAGAAAGTCGAAGGCAGCTAAGTCAGCGAAAGCGGGTAAAGCAGCGAAAGCCGCTAGTGCTAAATCCGCGGCGTC
>Ga0209186_1000973_pt1 | contig 21933 bp, 36 predicted proteins | sample SidtaG_FD_187426 | JGI IMG/M metagenome (GOLD analysis project Ga0209186, IMG submission 187426) | Marine algal microbial communities from Sidmouth, United Kingdom - Sidmouth_Male2 metaG (SPAdes) (version 2) | ecosystem: Host-associated > Algae > Red algae > Unclassified | place: Sidmouth...
GGGCGCGCCACCGTGGGGAGTGCATCCCTGGACGGGTGGCGCGCTGTCGTCGACGGCGACCACCGACACCGTGTCCGACGACCGCCCGATGCGGCCGCTCCCGGGCAACGCGGATGCGTAGCGCGGGGCGCAGGGTGTGGAGGCGCGCACGGCGTGCTGCCACCGGCCGCGGGGAGCACGGCCGCGCAGACGGCGAGCCGCCACACATCGATCTGCGGCCTGGTGCTCGGCCGGCGAGAGGGGCGGGGGGGGGGGAGGGGGGAGCTTATCACCGTGGCGTGAGTGGCCGAGTGGCGACAGCTTTGGGGCGCGCCCCGTCGGACGTCCAGTCGTCAGCCGTGCTTGACCAAGAATGTACAAGTCCTAGAATTTCTCTCTCTTGCATGCCCCAACCTTCCAGCTCGGACCAGTTTGAATTGCTGTCCCCCGCGGTCGCGGGGCGTGAATTCTGACCCATATGGCCGGCTAAGAAAGAATTAGCAGCGGCTGTGGTGCAATGGTCGATCATCACTCCTCCCACGCAGGCCCTCGGAAGCGGACCACACACCCCCTCGCCAGACTCTCGCTGCTCCGCGTGGCGACTGGAGGCGCACCGCCACGCCACCCGTCTGGGTTGCGGGCGAGCATCGCGGGACGGGGTGTGTCGCGGGCGGTGCCGCTCACGCCCGGCTCTTGCCAGCGGGTGGGTGCGCCGCGGAGCTTGCGGGGACCGCCGTCGCACCGTCCGGCGCCGTGCGTCTCTGTTGGGGGGGCGATTTGCGTTGGCCGCGTAGACGCGACGCGGCGGCCGTTGCGTCGTCCCCACCCGCACCGGCTTCGTCGGTCTGCGAGCGGCCGGTTTCGGGTTGTGGCACGGGCGCGGGGCTCCCCTCGCGCGTCCGCCATCCCCCCCGCCCCATCCGTCCCCACTGCGGGGCACGATGGGGTCCCTCTTTCGCTCGCAAGACATGGTGCGGCTGCGGCTCTACTTTGACCGCGCCGCCGCCCACGATACGGTCGATGAGCTCGGCGCTCTCGGCGTGGTGCAGTTTCGCGACCTCAATGCGGGCAAAACGTCCTTTACCCGCGCCTTTTCCGGCGACGTCAAGGCGTGCGAGGAGATGCAGCGCCGCCTGCGCTACCTGGTCGCGCAGGTGGGGGCGACGCGCGGCATGACCGCCCCCGACCTACTCGCCGACGGCAGCGGCGACGGCGGCGGCGGTGCCATCCGGATGGACGAGCTCAACGCGCATCTGTCCTCCCTCGAGCGCCAGCTGCTCGACATGAATGCGCACGACGATGCGCTCGGCACGCAGTACAATGCGCTCGTCGAGGCGCGGTACGTGTTGGAGAAGGGCGCCACCTTTTTCCACGACGCCCCGCGCCTCGCCTCGTCGGCGTATGGGACGGTTGGGGTGGGGGGCGGTGGCGGCGGCTCGGAGGGGTCCCCCTTTGGCGGCGGCGGCGGCGGTGGTGAGGGCGACGCGGCGGAGCAGTCGCGGCTCGAGGCGGGCGGCGGCGGCGGCGGCGGCGGCTTTGCGGCAACGGGCACCACATCCATGCTCTCCTTCTTTTCGGGCGTCATTGCGCGCGATCGGCTGGCGCCCTTTGAGCGGGTGCTCTTTCGGGCGACGCGCGGCAACTGCTTGACTCGCTTTGCGGACGTGCCCGAAGCGCTGATCGACCCCGCCACGGGTGAGGCGGTGGAAAAGGCCGTCTACATGATCTTCTTTTCGGGCCAGGAGGTGCGCGCCAAGGTGTCCAAGATTATCACGGCGTTTGGGGCCAATGGGTACGACTTTCCCGAGGAGGCGGACCAGCAGGTTGCCATGTACGAGGACACTCGCAACCGGCTGCGGGACCTCGAGGCGGTCCTCGACACGACCATCGCAACCCGTCGCGAGATGCTGACGGACGTGGCCGACCAGCTGCCGACTTGGGCGGACGCGGTGCGGCGGGAGAAGGCCGTCTACCACGCGCTCAACAGCCTCAACTATGACACGTCGTCCAAGCTCTTCATCGCCGACGTGTGGTGCCCCGCCGACAGCGTCGACGATGTGCGCGGGGCGCTCGCGCGCGGCCGTCGACGCTCCTCAGCCCAGGTGCCGAGCGTTGTGGAGGAGCGACCGTTTGGGTCGGTGACGCCCCCAACCTACTTCCGCCTCAACAAATTCACCGCCGTCTTCCACGGCCTCGTCGAGTCGTACGCGGTCGCGGCGTACCACGAGGTGAACCCCGCGCCGTTTGCGGTCGTGCTCTTCCCCTTCCTCTTTGCAGTCATGTTTGGCGACGTGGCGCACGGGTCGCTGATGGCGCTCTTTGCGCTCGGCATCATCCTCAGGGAAAAGAAGATGGTGCGCAACAAGCTCAATGAATTTATGCAGACGTGCTACGACGGGCGCTACATGCTGCTGCTGATGGGGCTCTTCTCCATCTACACGGGCTTCATCTACAATGAGGCGTTTGCGGTGCCGCTCGATCTGTTTGGCTCCCGCTGGCAGTACACGCACGCGTCGGCCATGGCGTGTGGCATTGACAATTGCGACGTGCCGGCGGCGGTGCGGCCGCCGCTGGCGCCCTACCCGCTCGGCTTTGATCCGGTGTGGAAGGCGAGCGAGTCGGGGCTGATCTACTTTAACAGCTACAAGATGAAGCTGTCCATCGTCCTCGGCGTGTCGCAGATGATCCTCGGCATTTGCCTGTCGTACATTAACGGCCGCTTCTCCCGCAACAAGGTCGACGTTCTGTACGTGTTTGTGCCCCAACTGCTCTTCATGTCCTCCCTCTTTGGTTACCTGGTGCTGCTGATCATCATCAAGTGGGCGACCAACTGGGAGTCCCCGGCCTGCCTTGCGGACCCCAACTGCCTGCCGCCCGACCTGAAGAGCGTGCTTATCAACATGTTTATGGCGCCGGGGATCGTCCCCGCTGCTGGTCAGCTTTACAAGGGTCAGGCCTTTGTGCAAGTGGTGTTGCTGGGGATTGCGGTCATTGCGGTGCCGTGGATGCTCTTCCCCAAGCCCTTCCTCCTCAAGGCCGAAGCGGAGCGGAAGCAACGCGCGCAGTATCGGCCGCTCAATGACGAGGAGAGCGCCTCTGCGCCGCTGATCGGGTCGAGCAGCGGCTCTGCGCCGGCTGACAGCGAGGGCGATGCCGGAAACGGCAAGGCCGGCGGTGGCAACAGCCTGGCCGACGACCGGGACGAGGACGGGGGGCACGGGGAGCACGCGTTTGACTTCTCCGAGGTGTTTGTGCAGCAGATGATCCACACGATCGAATTTGTGCTCGGCGCCGTGAGCAACACGGCCAGCTACCTCCGCTTGTGGGCGCTGTCGCTGGCGCACGCGGAGCTGAGCGACGTGTTCCTGGAGAAGCTGCTCTTTCTGCCGATGGAGTCGGGTAGCATCGTCCTGTGCATCATTGGGTTTTTCCTCTGGGTCGCCCTGACGCTCGGCGTGCTCATGTTCATGGAGTCCCTGTCCGCCTTTCTCCACGCGCTGCGGCTGATGTGGGTCGAGGTAAGTGCCTGGCGCTTTCTTGGGTGGTTGCGCTGGGCTGCTGGCTGTGGCCGCTCGCTCGTCCTGTGTGTCTGTACGACCTGGTCACTCACTGTGTCGTCTGCTTTTGATCCCGCTTTGCGTCTCCCACGGCTCTGTTGTTTGGCTGGCTTCGCCATCGCTCGACCCCCCCGCAGTTTCAAAACAAGTTCTACGCTCTTGGACATGGCGAATCGGTCAAGTTTGAGCCCTTCTCCTTCGCGCTGCTCAAGGAGGCGGAGGCCGAGGCTGCTTAAAAGGCCTCTGCCGCACCCACGTCTCGTGCTGGGCGATTCGAATGCGCCTGCGTTGGAGCTCACCCAATGTGGCACTGCGGGAGGCGGTGAAGGCTGAAGCGTCTGGCTGAGGTGGCGGTGATAGGAGGACCATGTCCTACGTCCATGAAGGACCGACTCTACCCTCATATTTTTGTTTTGACGCATCTTTTGCATGCTTCGTCTTGCTGTGCCTCCTCCTCAGACGTCCTGGACTCATAGTACCCTTTCGTTTTATGGTACATCGGCCAGGCGGTTGTGCCCACCACCGTTCTGCGGTAGATTTGGCTTGCATTCGTGGCGCGCAAGCAGCCCATCGCGGTGCCATGTTACAACACATCGTGGCCTGATGCACGCAGAGGTAGAGAGGTACCCTGTATCCGAGCGAAACAACAAAAAACGTAGCCAACACCACGCATAGGGGGAGAACCTTAGATGGCAGCTTACGGTAAGGTCGCGTCCACGGCTCTCAGGCACGCGGACACGATGTCAGCCTGGACGGGGAAGGCGTCCTTCTCGAGGTTCTCAGCGTAGGGGGTGGGGACGTCCGCGCCTGTCACGCGCTGTACTGGCGCGTCCAGATAGTTGAAGGCGTCGGTCTCAAAGACAGAGGCGCAGAGCTCCGCACCAACGCCGAAAGCCGGCCACCCCTCCTCCACCGTCACCAGGCGTGACGTCTTCTTGACTGACTCGCAGACGGTCGCAGTGTCGAGCGGGCGGATGGAGCGGAGGTTGATGACCTCCGCAAAAACTTCATGCTTCTCCTCCAATTCCGCGGCCGCCTGCAGTGCGACGCCGACTTGCTTGGAGTGCGTCACGATCGTCACATCGGAGCCCTCGAGCATGACCTTGGCTTTGCCGATGGGCAGCGTAAAGTCCTTGTCCATGACCTCGTCCGAGACCTCAAACTGCTGGTTGTACATGAGCTCGTTCTCGAGGAACACAACGGGGTTGTCGTCCCGGATGGCAGCCTTTAGGAGGCCGCGGCAGTCCTCCGCGTCGTAGGGAGAGATGACCTTGAGGCCGGGGACGGAGCCATACCAAGCGCTGAAGTCCTGGCTGTGCTGCGCACCGACGCCGGCGGCGGCGCCGTTCGGGCCGCGGAAGACAATGGGGACCTTGATCTTGCCGCCCGACATGTACAGGGTCTTGGCGGCGCTGTTCACGATGTGATCAATGGCTTGCATGGAGAAGTTGAAGGTCATGAACTCACAGATGGGGCGGAGGCCTGCAAAGGCAGAACCAGTGGCCAGCCCAGCAAAGCCCTGCATTCAGCATGTGCAGACCCCGGTAGAATCCAAACCAGAGAAGAAAGAGGGCGAACGCCACCGAGGCATGACAGTCACCAGAGCAGGGCATGTACGTTTGACAATGGTAAGCACAACTGTCAGACGACTAAGCAGCTGGGGCGCACAATGCAAACGCATCGCTCACACTCCTGACACATCAGTGCAGCCCAGGCCGCACGCGGTGGACGCGAGAGGACGGCCACTAGAACGTACGGCCTCCGTGATGGGGGTATCGACCACCCGCCGATCCCCATACTTAGCGAGCATCCCCTTGGTGACTTTGTAGGCACCGTTGTATTCGGCCACTTCTTCGCCAATGACAAACACCTCTGCCAGAGAAAACGACAGCCCAGGTAGACAGAGACAAGCGAAAGAGCCACAGAAGGACAGTCAGCAATCATTGTCGCAGGAAGAAACCCCCCCGGTATACCTCACCGAAGCACCTAGACAATGACTCGTCCGCGGATCCCCGCATCGCACGCAAAGCAGGGACATCCAGCTCGTTGCCGGAGGCGACGGCCAGAGCGAACCCGCAGCGTACTGTCTTCCCGCTCCATCTCCTCATCGATGGCCGAGTTGAGTGCCTCCCGGCACGTGATGGTCGACGCGGCCCGCGCCTGCGACCGAGCCGCCGCCGTCGACGCCGACGCCGACGCGGTCAGCCGCGCCTCTGCTGCGGCAGTCACCGCCAGCAGCGATCGAACCGCCTTCAGCGCGGGTGAGCGAGGGGACGCCGCCGCAGCCAGCGCCCGGCTAACATGGGCCATCATAGTGACGGGACGAGTCACACGGAAGGTGGCGCCGGATGTCTGGCGCACTGACGCGGCGGGGCAGGGCGGGGGTGAGGGGACGGGCAGAGGAGCGGGATGAGTCTACGGAAAGCGGCAAGTTGCGGAGGTGAAGTGGATGCGATCGCAATGACATGTAGACCGCGCCACGGCATTGGCTTGATCGAGTGAAAATGTCGAATCACAGCTCACTTTAGAGGGGCTTCTTCCAGAACAGTATTGGTTCTGTACGAGGCCCAGCGCGCTACGTGGGGACTATTGCAGTCTGCCCCATTTTGGCAGATGCGAACGGAACACAAGCACACATGTGTTTTCAAAAGTTTTGAACAACTCCACACTCATCTCGCATTTATCCAGCTGTGTTTCACACAACGTGACGGAGCTGCTTCCTTAAATAGTTCTGACCTCGAAATCGAATTTTCTGAAGGACCGTTCGCCAGATTGTCTTACATTGGTTCCAGGATTGTCGACAGCAGATGATTGAGCAGACACGCAGACTGTCCCCGGTAGGGTTGTGCAACACGCCCCTTTTTGAAGGGCGTGCGGTCGTGACACGTCAAGACACGCCCTAAACACGCCCTTAAACTCTAAACACGCCCAACACGCCCTTAAGTAACACACACAAAAACTCCAAGAACAGTCTTTCTCCACTGCTGGGCACCCTTTGTGGCGATCGTATTCTGCTCACGTGGCACCCAATTTGCGTACGTGGCAGACGATCGCAGACCAGAATCGGCCTTGATCGCACCGTAGAGGCCGGTCGACCTACATTCGTTTCTAGGCACCGTGCCTAGGAAAGGATGTCACAGCAATGAAGAAAGACTGTAGCACCTACCTATGCTCTGACTAAACCGCTCACTCCATACGATACACAAACCTGGCGCTGGCCAGATACCACGCCGTGTCGAACACATCCTTGAGAAGCACGTTGGTGTGACGAGGACCGCGGCCGCTGCCTGCCGCGCTCGACGCCCCACCCACCGCCGCAGCGACATCATGAGTGCCGACGCTCCGCGCCACGTGAAACCTTGCAGAGGCTCACCAAATCAGACGCTCGAAGGCAAGGCGGCGGGCTGGCGGCGTCGACTTCCGACTCTGCGTCGGCGCGGTCGCCTCGCCCAGCTCGCGGCACGCCTGGGACTCCTCGTCCAACTCTTGCTACATGCTTCTGGCGTCGGATGCCAGGCCTGCGACCGCACCCGCATCAGCGTCGTTCTCGTTGTTGGCAGAGGGGGGGGGGCTCCACTCGTCCTCGTCGTCATCATCGGGATCCACCACTCCGCCGGCATCTTGACCAGAATCGGCCATGCGGGACCCCGGTGACAGGACAGCGTATTTCGAAGGGGTGGTCAAACAGCACTCCCCCCCCCAGATGAGCTGTTTTGCGATGCTCGGTTCTGAGGAGCTCTGAGAAGCCAGCATTCCTGATCGAGGGCAGCTATTGGTCAGTCCTTACTCGAACACCTCACTGCAACCAGCCGAATAAGTACGCATGAACCCGAAATTAAACAAGCCTAAAACACGCCCCATGTTTGGGCAGGCGTGCTGGCGTGACACGCCCTAAACACGCGATAAAACACGCCCTAGGTGTGTCCGTGAACACTCCTTGGGCGTGTTGCACAACCCTAGTCCCCGGTTGCGTATGGGACCATCAACACGATGGTCATCGGGAATTAGCAGGATGGATCGACTCTTGCTGATCCTCAGACACTTATGACATGGCCCAGCGGATAGTTCTTTGAGACGGTCTTCAGAACTATCCGCAACCAATCGGCAAACGGTCCGTCGGACCGTTTGACGGACAGCCGCTGGGACGGTCCGTTTAACTTGTCTGCTGGACGTGCAGGGCATGACTTTTGGGAGTGCGGTCTTGAACCCATTCAGGTGGGCTCCTCGGAAGACGATCAGTTCGACAGCTCAGGCGCACGTCCTGCGGATAGGTGTACTAAACGTTCTTGGCATCAGACGGGTCCGAGAGGTCCTTCATTTCAGCTGTAAGCAACATATTGCAGTACTCAGGCCATTGGCTGCTCCCTGTACCCCCTTCCGCCCCATGGGTCGAGCCCGTCCGCCGTCCAGTTACTGGAACTGTCAAAGAGAGCAAGTCTATTGATCGGAGCTATGGGCATGAATGGGTCAAAGAGACGGCGGCGTGGACCTCGTGCGTCCGCTTACTCTTCTTTTGAGAGTGATGAACCTGTGCCGGTGCCTCGTCACTCTGTGGGACAAGCGTCTGCTCATGTGAGAGCCCCTGGAGCCTCATGCGCTTCGTTGCCTCACGGTCGTGGCCGCGCTGAGATGAATGGTTCGAGATCTGGGAGTGACGGTGAGGCGGAACATAGTGCCCCTCACGTGCTTCCTGTTATGGTTCCTCCCGTGCCTTCTCTTGGCAGTGGCGACGTGGACGTGGACGAAGGCGGAAGTAGTCAGTCCGCGTCAACGACCGACACTGAGTTCTCCAGTCTTTCAGAGGAGGACATTTCCAACTCTTCTTCTCGTCGGGAGCTGCTCTGTTACGGTTTTTTGTATGGGCGTGCACGGTTGTCAACAAGACAGTACGACATCATGCGCAGCGTAGAGAACTCTTTTTCGTCAACAGAGAAGTGGCCATCCCGGTGGCGTCTGCAGCAGGTGAGAGCTGAGCTCCTGCTCGCAGCTGCACCTGTGCGCAGGTTACATCCAGGCAGTTCCCGTCGGGGAAAGGAAAGTCACCAAGGACGCTTCCTGAAGTTGTCGTGCCGTACACGACCTTCTCCGAACATGTGAGGCGAGACTTTTCGGACTCATTGACAGCGGCCATTTTTCATTATGAGGGTGACGCATTTCTTGGGACAGTGGACAGCCTAACAGAGTTCTTCCAGACAGTGGCCGCGACCGATCCTGGGCGCTATAACTTTCAGCGTCAGATTAGACTGGACGGCAGGCTCTACGTGCTCTGAGACATTGTCTTCATGGCCATATCGGCGTCGGTGATGCTCAAGGCCGAGCTACCGAGTGCGGGGTTGGCCACAGACGGCGAAGTGTCTTTGTCGCCATCAGAATATGCCTCCGGTCATGCTCTGAGTGTCGGAGACTTGACTGCCACGTTTGTGCTCACCGAAAATTCGGCTCGACCGGCGCTACTGTCCTTATGCTTGACGGGAAATGGGACTTTCACTGCGCGATTCACAACGTGCGGGTGCATACATGCGATGCGCGTTGTGGGTGTCCAGGAGGGAGCTCCAATTGCATGGAACGCTGTATCCACAGTGTCCAGCATGAAAGTGGACGTAGCTGTCGTCAGGGAAGACGCCCAGCTCGTGCCGAAGGATCCGTAAAAGATATTTGTCGCGTGGTATGGCGACCAGTACGGAACCATGAAGCGTCGGCGTGGTGATGTTGAGGGGCACTATGGAGCCTACAAATCTGTCTCACTTGACGTTCGGAGCTCAACTGTGCGTCTGCTGTTTTTTCTTCCGCCGGGCGCTGCTAGCGCGCCATTGATAGCCGCCGTTTTCAAGGACCTATGCCACGCCTCCAAAACTGTGATTACAGTGTATGACGCTGGTACAGGGAGAAATGCGCTGGTGCACATCTATCCTGCCGCCGGCATCTTTGACTCTCCAATGGCAGCTAAGCTATCCAGTACAATTGGCGCTACCGGCGTGGAGCACTGTACTAGCTGCAATATTGTCGGTCTATAAACGACATCTGAAAGAAAGGAACGCGCGATGAGCAGCACGACAGTTTTTGACGTCAGAGACGGTCGATATGCCGCGTCCAAGAACGTACTGTTACTGTGCAGCGCGCTGTCATTGGTGCTGTCCTGAGCTCTGAGGCAACCATAAAAGCAGCGCTTTTGCTGAACGGGATGCAGAAAGGTCCTGGCGACCAGTTCATGGGTTTGTCCGAGGCACGTGGGGCTGGATCTTTAGACGTCCACGAGCACGTCATAGTGGCGCCATCTCATCTGCTATTCTTCAATCTAGCCGGCCCGCTAATTCAACAGGTTTACAATGCGCTCTCAGTCCTTCAAAGGGATGAGTTTGTGAAAGACATGCGTGCGTGTTCCCGGTATGTACCCCGACATACCATTCTCAAGGCCTTTGATCCAGAGAAGATGGGTGGCACAACCCTGTCCATGTCCGACTACGCTGTTCCTCTCACTTTTGCTCCAACAGTGCTGGATGACATTCACTCACAAACCGTTCTACCGGCCTTGGCAGTTTCGGTTCTTGCGGCGCTCAAAGCTCTACGTGCGTTTACAAACGCATTGTTCTTCCGCCCAACAATTCGGAAAGACGGGGAACATGCCGTCGGCTGAAAGCCAACCGTTCACACGCTACAGCTATTGGGATGTTCTCTGCTCAACGAGCTCGCCTCCCTCACAAGTAAAGGGATCACCTGGGAGCCAAGCGTGCACAGAGTCCTCGAGCTTCCCTATCGGACCCTGCCACTTGTTCAAATTGGGCCGACCATATGCGAGCTCCTGTTCGAAGAGTTCCATCAAGTTTCCAAGAGAGAAATTGAGCGGACCAACAGCCATGATCCTTCTGGATTCTCGATACAGAGATGGCGGGATGTTGAGATGCTTTCCAGGGTTTTTGCCGCTCCAGAAAAGTACGGCATTCCACAGGAGTGGCTGAAAGACCCTAAAGGACAGGAAACGGAAGCTGTGCTTCAGCACAAGCTCGGATTTGGCTCTTGGTTTCCCGAAAGACGTACCGAGGCGTGGTCGACACGAGGAATGCAGAAATGCTCGCACGTCAGCGCTTTGTGAACCCAATACGCTGCTGGTAGGATTTTGAGATTCTGGAAGAGCGCAAAGAGCAACCGCCATCTCTTAAAAATGCATGCAGGTGCCACTATTGCCGTGCTGAAAACCCCTCCGACGCAGACGGATGCGAACGCGGCACAATCTGTGCCCGAAGCTGTGCTTGAGTTTCCTTTCTACCGCGTGCTTGACGTCGCTACAATTGAGCAACAGGTTTTCTTTTCATACCAACGGTGGTTGCCTCGGGTACATCACTTGGTCGTCAATGGGGGCTCTCCACAGACTGCATCGGCAGCCGCCGACGGCGGACCAGCAATGGTAAAATTATACGACCCTTCGAGACGGTGAATTGTGGCCTGCGAGAGCGTGAAGGAGCTGGCGCTCGTCCTACCATTTGGGTCGGCTTTCCGATTCTTCTCCAAGCGGTCCGGTTTTCCATTCAAATGTGGTTGATTTTGTGTACTGACCTGATGAGTGCGAACTGCTTCATTCAATTTGTGCCGAAATTGCAAACATATCCATACTACTTCCACGAGTGGAGAAAATGCTTTTTCTTGCGGAACAACGCGACGCGAAAAGGTCAGTACAGCTTGTCAGGAACCCTTCTGTATAGGCAGCTGTCCGATTCATCGATGTTTGATCGTGGGCCTCGGAGCATCGCACACATTGGGAAGTAGGGCTCTCGCGAAAGTCGAAAAAAATGTCGTTTTACGGAAAGATCCATGCACGGGGGTGACATAAAAAACGAGAGAATCACGATCATGAGCGAAAGAAATTCATGCCACCCGCTGAAGCAGTCCCCTCAATCCGCGAACAAGCTGCGTCCCAGCCTCCCCACATAGACGGGAAACCACCAAAGGCTCGTGGGAGCCTTTCTCGACAACCACGGTGTTGCTCCCCACTTCCTCCCTGTGCCATTCGTCGTAGGTGGTTGACACAAAGCGCCAGCACGACAGAGGAGCCTCCTCCTGCGCTCTTTTCCCAAAGTACTCAAGGAACGTAGGGCACACTACGGCAGCGGCTCAGCAGAGAGCATTGCAGTCTTTGCACAGGGCACCGTCTCTGGAGTGGTCGACGCGCATGTCGTTTGAATCTGTGGACGGAGGAGTGCGGGCCATCCAGAGGAACTTGCGGACGGCTTCCGATACGACAGAAAAAGGCACCACCGACACTTTGCCGTCTCGAGAGTTGACAAAGGCTGTCATGCGATCGACGCACTCGGAGACGGACTTCTCGGCCACCTTAACGTCCATGAAAAAGTGCTCGGGATCGCACGCTTTCAGGATGTTCGCGTCTCCCCACCACCACTTCCCTGCCACCAACTGTTGAGATGACTATATTATCATTTTTTCCAGAGGATAGGGCACGTGGCGGCCCAACTCTCGCGCGCACGCGCCATGCTCAATTCCCAGGCGCCACCAGCTTCGGGTGGGGAAATTGGAAGCCGACATGAGGTTGACACCCAGGCTCGTCCCACTGTGGAGGGCCCCAGAGGCCATCACAATGAATCCGCCTGCTTGCTGCTCGGCTCGTGTGATCTGAACACCGTGCTCTAGGAAAAATGTCGGTGGAAAGAACAGATGCTTGCTGGAACGTACGTCCCAGATGTTTCAGTTTGCCGCAGTCAACATGAATGGATCAATGTACTTCAGTAAGAGAGCTTTGACCAGTGTTCTCTGATGTTCCGGCACGACCCACCATATCTTGGGCATGCCCGCCTGGAAAAATGATACCGAGGGAAGCATGCTGTCTTTCACATGCCACGGGAACATCGTCCGAAGTGATCCACGATAGAGAGTGTTCGTTGTCATGCCCTCGTGCGTCGTGCAGGTCATTGCCACATCAAAGTGGTTCAGGATTCTGGGATTTGCCAGTCGACTGGATGGGACAAGGCGCGGTGCCTACCAGGCAAATATCGGATCGCCAAGGCTGCGGCTCAGCCCGTCGGCAGGACTCGGGAGAACGTCGCTGGTGTAGACCAGGTCAATCGCATGGACAGCTGGCTTTTGGGTGTACTGCAAACAGGGCTCTCTTCCTTTCACAGAACCATCTTCCCTGGGCTTGCCGGAAACGGAGACCTTTTCCCAAAAGAGACCGGCCTCATTGATGTTGTCCACAAAGAGCTGCTCGTTGAGCCCTGGAAAGGCAGCCTGCAGTGCTCTCGAGCTCAGCCTAGTCGCAACTGCTGCCTCCCTCAGTGTCATCTGCTTCACTGTCGAGCTGGGCAGAAGATGTCCCAATGTCGCCGTCTCCCGACCCGAAATGTCCGGGGCACTCATGTTTGTGCTGACAATTGTGGGATAGAATGGAAACTTTTGGCGCCACACTGACACTTTTCCGTCTGCAGTCAGAGCACATGCCGACGGCTGCAAGTCACGACTGACGCAGAGAATAACCACTCCGTCCGTCTCAAGTGTTCGTGTTTGTTAGCGAATCAAGTATGGCACACCGTGCAGTGGAAGACCATTCACTGGCACGACTCGAGTTGCAGCGATGGATTCGGCATTCTTAAGCGGTAGTGCTTCTTTCGCAACCATCTCGTTGCCGAACACTTTTTTGACGTCTGGGTGTCTCCCCGCGGAGGCCGCCGTGTTGTCCTGACGTTGTGACAACGAAACAGACTCTGTCTCGCTGCGTGATGAGCTCGACGAGGACGGTGACGCGTCTTTGGAGGAATGATTGGCCACACGGGACTCCCACCCGTCGGATGAGTGCGTCAATCCATAGGACTCCCTCGGAAAAATGCTCTCAGAGCCGGAGCGGCTCGCTACAGACGAAGAGGCCGAGAAGGCGCCACTAGTTGGCGAGGAACTGGGGGTCGCACTCAAACCGCTACTTCTCGATGACGGGCATGCGCTCGATTTAGATGTCGCCGAGCCCGAAGTGGCACTCGAGAGCGACTTATGGCTGTTGGTGGAACCCGTGTGTCTTGCTGGTGACTCATTTATCGCCGCAACGCGCTGCTTTTTGGCCTGTCGGCGCACGTTCATTTTCGCAACAGCGCAGTCAACAACCACCTCTATGCCCTAGCTCAGTGGTGTGGGGAAGCTGACGGTGAGTGGTAAGCCTCTTTTCCTCCTTGTAGTGGACGCCAAAAGCACTGGCTGCGGAACGGGGTAGCGGTTTCCCGCTCTCGCCGACTCCCGCGCAAAGGCAGCCGCCTCACCACGGTTGTCTTGGTCATGTGGCGACCGACGTGGATCCCTTACGGACGCAGGCTCATCACCTTCATCTTCGTCATGCCAGGGACCAGAAAGGACGCCGGCTTGTTCTTGGAAGCTCATTCCGCGTCCTGAACGGCCATCACGGAGGGGTTCAGCCGGACCAGGGCTGAGGCGACGATGCGTAACGTCGACACTCTCTCTGACGGCAGCCGCCGCATCAGAAGCGCTGGCACCTAGACTTGTTCCACGTTCTCACCTTCCGTCACTATTGACGAGTGACGCTTTGCCAGTGTCCCTCTGGCGCGCCTCTAAGACAGGTTGCGACCGATTCAGACGTGCACCAAGACGAAGGAACGCGTCGTCTGCAGAAAAGTCCCGTGCGGCTGCCGGTCGGCTTGATAGCGACGCGGTGGAACCACGGCGGCTCTTAAACACGTCGTCGCCGCCGAGGGAGTTGACCGATGCGGGATCGACCGCGAGATTAGGAGACACGGGGCCACGAACATGCGGGTTGCCCCTTGGAAAATGTGCCGACGGACTCCGAGCCCCCCTAGCTTGCCATGAACTCCCCAGAAGTAGGAAGCGACGTGCGTCCACACAGTGACGTCGCTCGTCGATAGATGAATTTGGCCGCGCAGTTTGCACCAGGTCCAGGAAGCTGCTCACGACTGAGCTTGTGTTCACTGCGCCTGTCCGTTCGGTGTCGATGGCGCGCTGCATCAGCTTGCTCGCGTGTGGCGGGGTAGAGCACAATGAGAAACATAAAAGAGAAAGCAAAAGACACCCCCCGTCCTCCTCTGGCCCGTCGGGCTGTCGCATGCGCGAAACAGTCAAGTAGCGCCGAAGCGACCGCTCGATGACGCGGGAGCCATCACTAGCGTCGCTTCGTTCAACAAAACAGCGGCTCATTGCCGCGCTTAGCTTTTGGAACAGGAACGAGACGCATGCTTTCACAGCTCTGGCACTCGACCGTCCATTCGGGTCCATCTCTCGCACATAAGATGACCACGAGTACTTGATGCGTTGCTCGTCGGCATGGTTCTCTCGGCACAGCTTCGGCATGTCCTGCGCCAACCCCACGAAGATGATAGCAAACCATCGCCCTCCATGGTACACAGGGGCGACTCACAAGCTCTCAGAGAACTAAAGTGGCACCCGCGAGTCCCTCCGCGACCGCACGGAGCTACACAAGAACTCAACGGCTGGACCTTCGTTGCGATCGGACCCAATCAGGACGGCAGATGCAACATCGTCCGCTGACGCCGGTCTGCCGTCTCACGGCTCAGCCACGCCGTGAGCGTGTCCATCAGCCTGAAAGAGAACACGGCCTGGCGTCCAAGACCAGAACATGTCACGGGTATGGTCTCGTGGTCTCTCAACCGGTCCAACGACAGCTCGCGGGGGCGCGGGCGAGGGGGGGCAGCGACCCCAACACGGGCTTGGTCGCCACGACTCGGAGGAGAAGCTCTGCGGCCAGGTCTCTGAGAGCCACATCCGAGAGAACCGGAAGCGTTGGCAGTGGGGATTGAGCTCTCATGGGGGGGTGCTCGGGGCGTTGAAGTCACCAACATTTCACCAGGTGCGGGAGTACGACCACGGCGGCGTTGGTCAGGGGCTCCAGTCACGTATTCTGCGATTGGCGAAGCGCGTGACGATCCGGGAGGAACTTGGTGAGGAAGAGATGGCCGCTGAGAGAGTGTGGCATCGGACGCCTCACCTCCATTGAGATGCACAGCACGACAGTGCCCTTGGCAGTCGTTGGTCGCTACCATGGACGCAGCGAATCGCACCACCGCATCTAGTGGTGCTCAGCCCTTCAACATGCGAGATGCGGCGCACAGCCCCTTACCCAATCGTACAGCATTCCCTCACCTACTTCAACAGTTGTCCACTGCCTTGGAAGTGAAGTCCATGTCCACAGCTGGCCCCTCGCACCGCAGAGCGCTGATGATGCTTCCTACTGCGAGCGAACACGGACCACCTTTGCGATCTTGTTGCCCCATACCGACGTCTTCCAGCACAGTTGTCAAGAAGTCACCGAGTGGGCTTGAGGAGCGGTCCGAGCGGCCGACGGAAGATTCCCCAGAACGTCCCTTTGACTCACCAAAGTTGACCCTCGTCCTCTTGCGAGGAGATAACGCACCGTCCGAATGGGGGTGCACCGGTGCCGAGTACGCCTCACGAAGGGTCTGTGGCGTTTGGGGTAGCACGGGAACAGTAGAAGTGGCCTGGCAGTAGGCAGCTGTGGGGGGGTAACAGAGTGGTGCAAGCGGGGCATACCCCAGCGGTGAAGGTGCGACCGCTGGAAAAGTGCCATACGGAGCATGATATGCGTCGTATAAATGGGCATGTGACGGAGCAGACGGCGGCAAGAACGGATGCTACGCGTAAGACGGGGCTGTCGCATCCGACCAGTCCCAAATTCCGCACACCCGGGCCACGGCACAGCGCCCGCCGCAACTACCCGAGAGATCCATGCCGGCCCGCCCCCCGATGTGACGCCACGTTGCCCTTCTCGCCACTCTTTTTCCGTCCCGCCTACGCTGCGCAAGCCACGCCGCACACGTGATCGCCTTGGTGCGAGCGAGCCCGCCGCATGGTCACGTGGATCACGACCGGCCGAAGCCACATCCTCATCGGCTGCACTGTTGTCCCCGTCTGCATTGGCTCGAGCCGCCTGCGTCGGCTGCTTGTGCTTACGACTCGCACCATCTTGCGGTAGACGCTGGCCTCCATCCATCTTGCCTCCTGGAAGCTGATAGACACTGGCGGGCACTCTTCGGAGCAGTGCAACTTCGGGGGGGTGCTTGGGCGGCGTGGCACGTGAGAGCTGACGGTGACGGGCGTAGAAAACAGGTGGGGAGACTCACGCGGCCAGGAAGCACGGCCGGTGGACGCGGATGACCTCAAGGGTGCGCCAGAGAGCACACACGTGCACGCGTTCGCGCTGAACGGACAGCGGCACAACCCAAGGTGTGAGCCACTACACGCGCCACCCGGAGGACAGCTTGCGCCAGGGAAGTCCACACAACCCGAGGTGTGCGTCCCAGAACGCCGCACAACCAGAAGGGTGCGTCTCATAGGCGACAAGAATTCGCACAACCCCAAGGGTGCGACAAAGAGGGCTGAGCAACAAGAAGGGGGAAAAACATCCCACGCCGCTCCGCACAGCACAGCCACGAGCGCGAGCCGCACAACCCAAAGGGTGCGTCGCTCTCAGCGCCTCTTGGATCGGGGCAAGCACGAGGAGGAGCCGCACGACCCGGAGGGTGCGTCGATCCACCCGTTCGGCAATGCGGCCCTTGCGTCGGACGGAGCCGCACATCCCGAAGGGGGCGTCGCTCACGCGGCGCTCGGTGCTTCGCTTGCGCGAGAAAGAACCTGCACAGCCCAAAGGGTGCGACAAAATGAACCGCGCATCAACAAGGGTGCAAACAACCACACGCCGCTCCGCATCGCACAGCCACTAGAGCGGGCCGCACAACCCGAAGGGTGCGTCTCTCTTTGTGCCCCTCTGTGCGGGGGAGCGCCACGACCCGGAGGGTGCGTCGCTCGAGCTACAATTGGGGTGACACGCCTGAGGGGATGCCGAACGACCCGGAGGGTGCGTCGCTCCACCCAACTGACGGTGTTGCGCGTGCGCCAGCGCGAGCCGCACTACCCGGAGGGTAGATCACTCCGGATGCCTTTTGGCGTGGCGCTCGTGCGACGGGGAGCCGCACAACCATAAGGGTGCGTTGCTCGACGCCCACAACCTGAGAAGTACTTCACACCCAGGCGCTTGGCGCGGAGATCGCGCCCCAGTGAGAGCACAAAAGAATAGCGCGCAACCCGAAGGGTGCGTCAACCCCAGAAAACGGGGCGGCGCGCACAATCAAAAGCTTGCGCACGACAGGGGAGCACTACCCACAGGGTGCTAAACTCGGAAACCCGACGCGCCGCACGAGAGCAAGTGGGCGCTAAGAAAACGGGGCGCACAACCCGACAGGTGCGTCAAACACAGGCACGGGGCGCAGCCTGCGTGTGCGAGTGAGAGCGGGCAAGGGTGGCGCACAACCCTAATGGTGCGTCAGACAGCGGCGACCCGACCTCAGCGTGTGTGTGAGCGGACCGCACGACCCTCAGGGTGCGTCCATCAACCAGGTACTCTAAGGGAGCACAGCCCGGGGGCGTGCGTCACCTCCGGTACGGGTCGCAGTGCGCGGCGCACGTCAGTTGCGGTGTGCCGACGGCCCCGCGAAGGAGACGCGTTCGAGCAAGACGGGCCTTCGGCGTGCGCACAGACAAAAAGTAGAGGTGTCCCCGCACGGCCCGGCCGCAGCGGGTCGCTCGTTTGATGCTAACGCCAACCGGGTGCCCGGTCGGGTAGCCTGCCCAGCAATCTGAATTTTGCAATTTGCGGCGGCGGAGCTTCCATGATCCGTGATCGCAAGCTCGATTGACCGCACAGATCGAGCTTCTCCCCTCCGGACAGCTGTCGGAATGAACTACCACTGGCAGATGATGCGGTAAATTTGTGTCCGACAGAAATGCAATAATGACTTTCAACTGCGCCCATTCGAGACGTGACACCCCTGGAAGCCTGACATTTCCTTGTTCAGGCATGCTGCACCTATCAGTGATGGATGTAGCCCCCAAAGAAAATCGCTCCAAAGCTCTTCACATGCTCATTTGTGCGAGCATGCGGCGAGGTCCTGCGCCCGCTCTGCGCGCCTCGACGATCTTTGAGCTCCACGGAGCGCTCGATCACCGCGGCTGCACGTCTCCGTGAGGTCACACTACAACCGTGCGACAATCGCGGTCTGGACGAGGGCCACGTTCTCAAAGGTCGTCCATGTAGATCTCGCGTCGCCCCTCGGATGAGGTACTGACGAGACCGTTCGTTACGACTGCTTGCCGCACGCCACATGCTCGGACCCGTGTGGGCGTCTTCTGACGACGACGTGGAGCTGACGGTCTGTGTTGCCCGCTTGAGTCGACGTGAACGAGCCTGGATCTTTTTTACCTGTGTGAACGCTCGAGTATCCATGTGGCGCCACTCTGGCTTCCTGTGCTCCACCGACAACCACACTACGGCCTGGGATCTCCGCTGCCGACCTCGAAAGACCGTGAAGACGGTGACGGTTTGCGTCGCGGTTGGCTTCCTGTGTGACAGTTGCTGCCTGTTCTGCTCATTCATGCTCGTGAGAACGATCCTGGACGTCTTTTACGCGACCACGGTCTGTTGAGAGCGATCCCACGACTGTGATACTCGACGACGGGCTGCTTAGCACTTGGTGGCGACCGACGGTGACACTTCTGGGACCTGTGCTGTACTCCACGCGACGGATCGTTGCCACGTGCTTCTCCATGACACGCGCTCGGAGCTCTGCTGGCGACACCTGACTACTGCAGAGACATGAACGGTCTGTGTCGCGCTTGGGTCCTGCTGTTTCTGGGCCTTGTCTTGTGCTGCGCAGCGGAACCCACGGTCGACGCCGGTAGACTGCCGCACGGTGACGGTCTGTGTCGCACTTTGTTTGGTTGTGCCCGCGTCCAGACCTGTGGCGCCTACCGCGCGACGACTGGTTGACACGCACTTCACCAAGGAACGTGCAGGGACTGCTGCGGGCGGCATAAGAAGACTGCAGAGAGGTTAATTGTCTGTTGCCTACAGGGGCGGTTGACGGTGTGTCTTACCCACGGGGGTTGCTCTGGAAGAGGCTGCGACTGCGAAGGGGCACGCTGGCCAGCTTTTCCCCGCTACACGCTCGTGACACTTTCTTTCCGCGCAGCGGGCGACGACCGACTACTGCAGAGACTTTGGATGTTGGAAGAGCTGTGATACAGGCTTGGTCTGCCGGATCCCGATGTCAGGAAGCGAATTTTCGGGAGGCGGCCCGTCAACACCGGGGTCCACGCCTGGGTCTACGCCGGAGCGGGCCTCCGCCGCAAGAAGGACCTTCCTGGAAGATGAACTATGGTCCCAACATAGAGTACTTTTAGATCGGTTGGGTCTCCTCAGCGAGTAAAGATGCGCGTGAGCTCCTTTCATGTTGTGTCTATGTTGACAGGAAGTGTCTGTAAAGGGTCCCTCAGTACGGCAACTGACATTCTCAGCTACGGTTTTCCATGTCCTACTTCTTTCTTCAGTCGGCTGCGTACTCTGAGTTTGCTCGGTACGGACAGAACATGTTGCGTGCTATTTATCAGAACAAGATGGACGCTGGACGTATTGAGAACCACCAAGACGCCCCAATGCATGATTGCTTGACGTGGATTTTCCCGAAAGGCCACTTGGAAGGGCCCAAGATGGACAGCGCAAGATGCCTTCGTACAGCCATGGAGCGGGCTGTCGACAAGGCCGTGTCCAAGATCGACTTTACGGTGACCGGTCGCATTGGTAAAAAGAAGGAGCACAAGGTGGCCCTGAACAGGAAGCTGCGTATCGTTTGTCACCTCAGACGAAACGCTACACGTCTGATTATCTACCGCAAGATTGGCGTCTACTTGGATGCTGGTGTACCGCAGGCGACGATACAGCATCTTCAAGTGCAACGCGGTAATGAAGACCAGCTCACCCCAGCCAGTGCGGCTGTATCGGACCGGGTTTCTCGATACCAGCTGGTACTGGACGACTCTGACGCCAGGGCCACGTGCTTGCTCGACTTGGAGGCGACTACTGCCCCTATTATTGCTGAGTTTTCATGCGTCGACCCCGGGGACATCACCGCTAGGACTCGGGATGCGGGAGCACACCACATCAAGAGCTACATCGAGAAGAACGAGGTGCCTAAGCTCTTCGGGCCGGACAGCGCGGACATACGCGATGCAGTCGTCCATTGCATCTGCGACGAACTCAAGGATATGGCTGCTTCTCAGTTCAACAATTCTGCTGATGAAGAAGCGGACTAGAACAGCCCGAGTGATCATCATATGCTTGAGGGGTTGCTGTTTCTGCTCCTTTCTATTTATCTTTTTATCTCTCTGTTCGTTTATTATTCTCCTTTACTTGTTCTTTCTCATTGCCCCAAGGACAATATCGTAGAACAAAGTAGTAGTAGAAGCGGAGCACTATTCCTAATCAAGTCTTTGTTTCTCTCTCGAAGACAGTCTCTGAGACTGGTTGCCGGGAGGGAAATCAGCGTGTTCGATTGATGAACAAACGAATGCGCAGAAGAATTATTATGCAGTTCTTCTGGCAGACAGTCCATGAGCAGGTGCAACAAATAGAGCAGCCCGATATGTTCCAGGACAGAAATTGATGTAGATCTTTCACACGGACTGGGAAGCCAGCTGGCACATAACCCAACGAACAGTGACGAGGATCGTTTTTTTGTCTGTCTTACGGACAGAGTGGCACGATAGTCGCCAAATAAATGTCCCGCGAATGAACGTGGGACGAGCTTCCAGTTCCTTCTTCAGTGTGTATCAGCAGATGGTCGACCAGAATGGCATTCTGGGTTAGTCAGTGAGCCATCATACGGAATCTTCAAAGAGAAAGAGCCGGAGACAAGCGCACTGACAGGCCTCTGGGTGATCCTCAAGTCTTTGTGAACGGTCTGTCCTGACGAACTGGTCTAGGGAAGATACTGTGTCCTCCTTTTCCAAACCATCGTCAGCAAAACGATTGCGCAACCTGTGTTGTAAAAAGTTGATGGAAGCATGTCGCTGGACTATCGTCGAGGTCAGGCTCTAGAACGATTCTCGCAACGATCCTGCTGTCGTCTCGCAGTCGTCATGACGCGATCCGCGAAGTTACGCCCCGAATAATTCCACAGTCCGCTTCCAGACTGTCTTCGGGATTCTCTCCGAGCAATCCCAGGGCGGTCTGTGCCATTGTTTTCGGAATTGTTTGACCATAAATCCAAGATATAACCTTTTATAGATCTCAAAGTGATAATCCTGCAAATGTTCTCGAAGATAGTTCCCTGGACTTTAGTTCAGGGTACTACTCAAGATGAGCAAACACTAACCACCGTCCACCCCATGAGCCCCTTTTAATTTTTTCTGAGGCCAGTGCACGTTGCGGGAGTACTTGACAACGAGACGCTGTGCACGTAAAACGAGACCGTGACAACGACACAGGACGTTGTGCTGTAGGTTCTTGGTATGGACATGTCCGCAAGCCTTGGGCAATGTTGCCCATGTGTTTCTTTCTTCGAGCAAG
>Ga0209186_1000974_pt1 | contig 21927 bp, 22 predicted proteins | sample SidtaG_FD_187426 | JGI IMG/M metagenome (GOLD analysis project Ga0209186, IMG submission 187426) | Marine algal microbial communities from Sidmouth, United Kingdom - Sidmouth_Male2 metaG (SPAdes) (version 2) | ecosystem: Host-associated > Algae > Red algae > Unclassified | place: Sidmouth...
AAAAAAATCAACGCAAAAAGACACCAGTCAAACTTGCGTTGATTTTTTCATTTACAAAAAACCTCTCCAAAAATGACCAAAACACAATACGAGCAACTAAAACTCCTCCTTCAAAATCCCGAATACAACAACCCCAATATCTTTGATGTACTCAAGGATGAAACTACAACAGATTTAAAAGAATGTATCTTTGAATACAGAAATAAATGTGTAAATAAGGTGTTAAGAGAATACACAAAACTCAACTATGACGACATAGAAAAGTGTTTTGTCAATGCAGTTGGATCATTATCAACAGCAATAAGCAAAAATTCTTTTCAATGGAAAAATGAGAATAGTCTATACAACTATCTCTTGATGGGAACAAAGAATCAAGCTTACAAAACATGGCAAAAAAAAAAGAAATATGAATCTTTTATACCAATAGAAGTCTTAAATACAACGACAGACGATACAAGCAATAAAGACATATTTCAGAAAGAAAAAATGCGTGTTGCGGTTTCAGATGCTCTTAGGGAAATAAAAGACGATTGCCGTTCTTTTATTGAGCAATTCTTTCTTGATGAAAAATCGCACGAAGAAATGGTTCAAGACAATCCATCGCTAAAAAACGAAAAAAACTCAAGTGCCAAAATTAATCGTTGCTTGAGTAATTTACGAAAAAAAGCGGTAGAACTTTTTAGTAAAAATGAATTAAATACACAAAATTAATAATATGACAACTGATAGAAATTATAGAGACTGGGTCGCTCTTTACTTAGATGGAGAGCTTACGGTAGATGAGGTACAGGCTTTTGAAGAAAATTTAAAGAACGATAAAGCGTTACAGGAAGAACTGCGTCTACAAAGATTAGCACAAGAGTTGATTGAAGAAGAATTTACAAAAAAAAAAGAACAAAACTATGGGATTCCTATCAAGCCATCATCAAAGATGCTGATATTACATCTGAACCAAACATAAAAGCAGCTAAAGGAAAACAGGAAACAGACGTTCTGCCTGAACCAAAATCAAACACATCCTCCTTCAAAAAATGGGTGAAATATATTGGTTTAAGCGCAGCAGTTGCAGCCACACTCATCATTGGCGTATTTTTAGGAACGAATACGATTGACGGAATGATCGAAGACAGCATGCAACACATCGCCTTAGTAGAGGTCGAACGCAGCGCAAGCAACACAAAAATAAATTTAGATAAGCAAGCAGATATCAACCGTTTAGAAACAAAAATCAATCAAAAAATAGAACTAACAGACCAACTACAATTGGGTGATTTATACTTGAAAACACGACAATACAACAAAGCAACCATCATTTTAGAGGCAATCAACGTCAAAATTTCCAAACAACATCCCAAACATTTCGATGTACAATGGGCATTAGCCACAGCCTACTTAGGCGCAGAAAAATACGATAAAGCCATCGGCATCTACCAATACATTCAACGCAAAGGAAGAGATGAAGAACTCATCAACAGAGCAAAATCAAACCTAAGAATCCTAAACATAAAAAAAACAATCAAATGGATTTAAAATAAAAGAAACATGATTAGGAATAGTATTTAACGACTTAAAAAAAATCCACAACTACAAGCACCAAAGCACCCATTCATTGAGTGGAGTCGAAATGAAGAACCAAGAACCAAAGCACTCTACAACCCCGCCAACAAAGCAAGAATCTCCGCCTGATCATTTTTTTCTTCCAAAATAACAGGCTTAATAAATCGTTCTTCACAGTCAGGAACAGAACAGCGTTCACAGGTAGTATTGACTGTTTGAATTTTGATTTCGGGAGAATTGACAAAGCGAAAAACCTGTCTTAATTTTTCATCAACCGCCAATCCCAGTGTCACACTAATCGAATCTTTTGTATGATACGCTCGGTTGGCAAAAGAAATACAGAGATAACTATTAGGCGATTGCCAGTAATCAGAAATTTGACAATCGGCTAAAATGGGTTCATCACTTTTGACCAAATCCTTAATTGCATTAATAGAAACCCAACGTCTACAATAATGCTCATTTGCAGCATTGGCATAAGGATTGTGCATTTTTGATAAGTGCAATTCTTTCGTGATTTCAAAACCTTTTAAATCCGAATCTCCACGCATCCTAAGAAAAAAGAGCGTATTTAAATCAAAGTGTTTGGGTAAAATATTGGTGAGTCGCTGCATAAACATTTCTGGCGTGACCTCATATTTTTGCAATAAATCCAACCAAGCATTAGGAGAAAAATGATTTAACTGAGCAATATCAAATAAGTCATTTGCCACTTCTTTTTCGGGCATCAACAAGGCAACCGCAAAATAAGATGCCTTAAAATTATTCAACACTGTCTCAAAAGAATTGATCTCAACAGGGGAAAAAACGAAGGGACGTTGTTCGTAAGCCAAGAAATTAAACGCTAATTCTCGACCCAAAATAAATTTTACTTGTGCGGGTGCTAAATGCCCATTCAAGTACAATTTTTTGGTTTTAGGAGCGTAATACGATCTGATTTTTTGGAGTGAGGTATGTTTTTTAAGTGTTCCCTTATCCAACTCAATACCATACTCCGATTGCAAAATTTTGGTCAACTGAGTCGTTGTCAAATTTTCAAAATGAGTTTCTTTTAGCTTAAAAGTCTTTCGGAATTCCACGACTTTTTGTTCCAAATCCTCAAAATAATTGTTGTGAATATCTTGATAGGAGCGTAGTGCCGTCAAATAAAGATGCTCACTTCTCAACTGATACGCACGAGTAATTCTAAAGAGCGTACTAATAAAAGCCGCCGCTTTATCAGGCGAAGACGCAAACAAATCAAACAAACCATACGGATCAACCCCAAAATTTTCCGTCGGAAATATCTTAATAAAGTCCGACGAGAACAAATCAATGATAGGCTGTAGTTTTTTAGACGCCTTCGTCGATACCAAATAGTCATAACTCACCTCAAAAGCCTTCGCCAACGCATTAATTTTATCAAATTTGGGCGATTTCTTCCCTTTTTCAATATCATTTAAATAGGACACTGACAAGCCCGTTTCCTTACTCAACTGCTGATACGACATTTTTTTTTGTAGTCGATGATATTTTATTTTAAAAGCAAATATCAGCTTTATCACTTCATTTTCTTGCATAATTCTTTTTTAATAGAGCGTGTGATGAGTCATTAAGTACCTTACAATGAGTGTGTTAGCGTGTATTTTGTCTATTTTAGCCCATCGCTCATCGCTATTTTATTACCTCCACAAAGATAACAAATTAAAATTTTTCTCGTAATGAGTAAAAAAAAACTTAGAGCGGAATTTCCGCTTTTAGAAAAAATGTTTTATAATTGCAGTATCAACGCTGATAGAGAATTGAAATACAGCGTTAAAAAAGCAAATTTGAAAAAGGGAAGAACTCATTTTCAATGTTTTGTTGTGGTAACAAAAGCTTTTTTATTAGGAGAGAACGGAGAAGGCTTCGTCGTGACGAGTCTCCCCGCTATCCGCTACTATAGCCAATCAATTTATCAAGCAAAGAACCGAATAACGACTGAAACTACTTAAACCACAAAAACGACTTAAACTAAGTAGGCTATAACGCTACTATCGGGTCTAGTTGGTTGAGGAAAGTACTACTATCAACGGTAAAAAAACAGAAAAATAAACTGAACTGAGCGATAGAAACCATCCAAAATAGCCCTGATAGTAGTGGTATCGTTTTTGGGATGGCAAGTATAAGGAAGGCAAAACGATAAGAACGGATAGCAGGACTTAGCGTCACGACGAAGCACCAAACCTTTCGCTCCTAATTAGAGATTAGAACTAAAAAGATGAAAAATACAACGATATATAAAATAATAAAGGGAGATTTAAAAGACTCCTATGAGGCAATTCTAACAGAAGAAGCGTTAAATTTTTTGATAGAACTACACAAAAAATTTAATAAACAACGATTGGCACTCTTGAAAAAAAGAGAAGAACGCCAAAAAAACATAGACAACGGAGAATTCCCCAATTTTCTACCAGAAACCAGCGAAATCAGAGAATCAGACTGGACAGTTGCGCCAATTCCTGATGATCTCCAAGACCGACGAGTCGAAATCACAGGACCCGTAGACAGAAAAATGGTCATCAACGCATTAAATTCTGGAGCGAACGTTTTTATGGCAGATTTCGAAGACAGCAACACGCCCACATGGGACAACAACCTACAGGGACAAATCAATCTAAGAGATGCCATCAACGGAACAATCACTTTGACAGATACGAAAAAAGGCAAAGAATACAAATTAAACGAAACGATAGCGACCTTAATGGTACGTCCTCGTGGATGGCACTTAGAAGATAAAAACATTGAATGGGAAGGGGAATTTTTGAGTGGGAGTTTGGTAGATTTTGGATTATACTTTTTTCACAACGCAAAAAACCTAATCGAAAAAGGAACAGGACCTTATTTCTACCTTCCAAAATTAGAAAGCCACAAAGAAGCAAGATTATGGAATGAAGTGTTTGTCTTCGCACAAGACTATATCGGCATCCCACAAGGAACAATCAAAGTAACCGTACTTATAGAAACAATTTTAGCTTCTTTTGAATTACACGAAATTTTATTTGAACTCAAAGAGCATATTGCTGGCTTAAATTGTGGGAGGTGGGATTATATCTTTTCCTACATCAAAAAATTTAGAAAACACGCTGATTTCGTTTTACCAGACCGTTCAAAGGTGACGATGAAAACGCCATTTATGGAAGCCTATTCTAAATTGGTCATTAAGACGTGTCACAAACGAGGAGCACATGCAATGGGGGGAATGTCGGCATTTATTCCTATCAAAAATGACGAGCTGGCAAATCAAAAAGCAATGGATAAAGTACGTCAAGATAAATTAACAGAGGTACAAAATGGACACGATGGTACTTGGGTGGCGCATCCATTATTAGTACCCTTAGCCAAAGAAATCTTTGACGAATATATGCCACAAAAAAACCAAGTTAATAAGCAATTGGACAACTATACTTTGACGGCAGCCGATTTGATTGCAACGCCCGAAGGAAGCATCACAGAAACAGGAATTCGACAAAATATCAATGTTGGAATTCTCTATATGGAAAGTTGGTTGAGAGGACGTGGCGCAGTGGCTTTGTATAATTTGATGGAGGATGCCGCAACCGCAGAAATATCTAGAACACAACTTTGGCAATGGATACAACATCAGTGTAGATTAGAGGATGGGCGAGTCTTTACAACGGATTTTTATGATGCGCTCCAACAAGAAGAAGTCAAAAAAATAAAAGAATTGGTCGGAGAAGAAAATTATAAAAAAGGAAAATTTAACGAAGCGATTGCTTTATTTGATTCCCTTGTGAAATCAGAGGAATGTGCCGACTTCTTGACTTTATCAGCTTATCAATTGGTTTAAATTGCAAAAAAAGAAAACAAAAAATATTTTTAATTTAATAATTACTTAAAATTTAATAATCATGGAAAAGGAAACAAAATTAATCAATACAATGAAATTAAGAGGTGATGAGTATAAAGGTTTTGCAGTAGATATGAAACACGGCAAATCTGTTGAGGAAGAACTGAAAGATACAAAAACGAAAAAAACGCTGGAAGAGCAAGATTTTCGCAATGAGTCATACAAAGGTTTTCCTTTGTTAGAAGATTAATTCTTTTTTAGGGATAAGTGAGGAGTGACAGGTGGCGAGTGATTGTATTAATGTTCCAAAAATTTTCACCAAAAATTATAATAATGAGTTTACAAGATAAAATAAATGCACTGCAAGAAGAGTGGGCAACCAATAAACGATGGGCAAACATAACTCGTCCATATGAAGCAGAACAAGTATTGAAATTAAGAGGAAGCGTCGAAATAGAACACTCTTTAGCGAGACAAGGAGCGGAAAAATTATGGCGCAAATTGCACAGTCAAGATTTTGTGGCTGGATTAGGCGCATTGACAGGAAACCAAGCAATCCAAGAAGTAACCGCAGGATTAGATTCAATTTATTTGAGTGGCTGGCAAGTAGCCGCTGATGCTAATTTAGGTGGGCAAATGTACCCAGATCAATCACTGTATCCAGCAAATTCTGTTCCATCTGTCGTTAAAAGAATCAACAATGCTTTATTGAGAAGAGATCAAATTCAGTCCGTTACAGGCGAAGGAGAAATTGATTGGTTGGTACCAATTGTAGCCGATGCAGAAGCAGGATTTGGCGGTAATTTGAACGCCTTTGAGTTGATGAAAGGAATGATTGAAGCAGGAGCATCAGGTGTACACTTTGAGGATCAATTGTCGTCTGCCAAAAAATGTGGACACTTGGGCGGAAAAGTTTTAGTACCCACAAGAGAAGCCATCAATAAATTAGTTGCAGCGAGATTAGCCGCAGATGTCTTGAATGTTCCAACCCTTTTAGTTGCTCGTACAGATGCAAATGCAGCAGCATTAATAACTTCTGATATTGACGAAAGAGATCGTAAATTCATTGAGGGAGAGCGTACTTTAGAAGGATTCTATAAAGTAAAAGCAGGTTTGGATCAAGGCATTGATCGTGGATTATCTTATGCGCCTTATGCCGATTTGATTTGGTTGGAAACGTCAAAACCAAACTTAGAAGAAGCCAGAATATTTGCGGAAGCGATACACGCAGAATTTCCAGGAAAATTATTAGCTTATAACTGTTCGCCTTCTTTCAATTGGGCAGCACATTTGAGCGAAAAAGAAATGTTAGGTTTTAGAGAAAACTTAGCAGCATTGGGTTACAAATACCAGTTTATCACCTTAGCAGGATTCCACTGTTTGAATACGGCGATGTTTGAAGTATCGAAAGCCTACATGGAAGAAGGAATGGCAGGCTATTCCAAATTACAAGAAAAAGAATTTGCTTTAGCAAAAGATGGATTTGCCGCAGTAAAACACCAAACTTTTGTAGGAACGCAGTACTTTGATTTTGTACAAAATACGGTGCAACAAGGGTCTTCTACAGGAGCAATGGCGGGAAGTACGGAGGAAGAGCAGTTTCATCATTAATATTTGAGGACATTCGACTTCACTAAATTTTTTACTAAGCTTTACTGAGTAAAAAGTAGATCTCATTACTTTTTTAGGAATGTTGTAGAAATAAAGATACAGATTTTAGCAAAGAGATTTTTTGATATACGAGGCGAAAAACATAGGCATAACAGTGCTATGACGAGGCTTTTCAACGAAATATATCAGCTAAAAATGAACATTAATTTTTATAGCATTCCTTTGCTTATTTATAGGGGAATGGTCTCGTTTTGAGATTATTCCCCTTTTTCTTTTAAATAACTCCATTTCTAAACAAGTAACAAATCCCCAAAAACCTCCCCCCAAACTCCACACAAATTCACCAAATCACTCTCCACCAACCCATTATCTCGCCAAAAACGGATATTGGCCAAAAAGGCATTGCACTCTGTTTGCATACAACTTTTAAGGGCTGTTTTATCCGATAAAAGGGCCTTGACTTTTTCCAACTGTTCTTGGACAGTCAAATTTTTGAAGGCTTGGGTGTTTTTGAGAATTCCTTTGTAATTTTCGCCATAAAAGGCATCAATGACTTGAATCGGATGAACGATGTTGTCATTGAACGTCGATAATTCTTCGGAGGGAACCCACAACTCATTGTGCATCGCACCGCCGACATTTTCTACTTTGAATTTGGATAAGTACGTTTTTTCTAACTCAAAAGCCGTTACAAATCCGCAATAACCCGAAAATTCGTCTTTGGTGTTCCAACTATCCGCTATTTGTGCTGCATACGCTTCGTTTAAGACGGGATAGAATATAGGTTGCCATGCCAATCTTGGAGGAAATTGGGTCGAATTCGTGTCCAATATGAGTTCTAACTCTGTGAGTCCTACGGGTCTAAATAGTTTTTGTAATGTACTCATGATGTATTGATTTTAGTGTACAAGTTTATAAGTGAATTTTCGATAAAATAGTTCAAATTTTCTCGTTACTTTTGAGTTTTTCTTGAATAATTTTGATGATTTATGGAGAAGGTAAAAGCATTAGTAAGCGAACATTTTGGTGTAGAAGCACTATCAATTAAAAAAATGGCAGGTTATGAGAGTTTGAATTATTTGGTGAAAACGAAAGAAGCAAAATACGTTTTCAAACATTATCTAAATGATGGGGAGATAGGCGCACAACTGTTGGCAGAGAGCGAGGTTTTGCTGAAATTAAGTGAGGCTTTCCCTACTTTATATCCTCATTCCATTTTAGCGAAAGATGGGAATTATGTTATAGCCTTAGACAATGCGGAACACATTCGTTTGCTCACTTTTTTAGAAGGAACACTTTTGGCGGAGACCGTACAAACGCCAACTTTGTTAACGTCTTTTGGACAGTTTTTGGCTCGGATGGATCAGGCTTTGTTGGGACATAAAAGCATCACATTGGAAGCTCGAAAAATTAATTGGGACTTGCAATATTGTTTGCGTAATCAGCGATTGGCCTATGCGATTGAGTCTCCGAATAAACGCAAAATTGTCGATTATTATTTCCTTCAATTTCGGGAATGTGTCTTACCACACATTACTTATTTACGTAAAAGCGTGATTCACAATGACGCCAACGACTGGAATGTTTTGTGTGAGGGCGATAAGGTATCTGGAATCATTGATTTTGGGGATATGGTTTATGCGCCTTTAATCAATGAATTGGCGATTGCGTTGATGTATGTGATGGTGGAAGTGGAGCAGCCGATACAAGCAGCGACGACAGTGATAAAAGCCTATCACAATATTTTGCCACTTCAAGAAAAAGAATTGGACTGTCTGTTTTATTTGATTGCAGGGCGTTTGTGTACGAGTGTGTGCAATTCGGCTTATGGGCGACAAGAAAATCCCGACAATGCCTATATTTCTGTGAGTGAAAAGGGGGCTTGGGCTTTGTTAGAAACTTTTTTGACGATTAATCCGATTTTTGCCACCAATGAATTTAAAAAAGCCTGTGGATTTGAGGTATTGATTGAGGAAGATATGAGTAAGGAAATAGAAAGGCGAAACCATTATTTTAGCAAGGCATTGTCTTTGAGTTACAAAGAGCCAATCAAGATGCACAGTAGTACCGACGGGCCGTTCGACAATGTTTTGAAGATGAAACCGCCTTTGTGTTTTACCAAGCAAAATGCGGATAGGGTCGTGGCAGAAATTGATCGGATTCTTAGGGGGGTGAGTGATGGGTGACAAGTGATATGGTGAAAAACAATTAATCACACTCGTTCCTTGTTTATTTAGGAGAGAAAGGTTTGTCTTTCATCGCACGGAAAGTCCTGCTATCCGCTATTATAGCTAACAAAAACCTCAAAATCACAGAAGAACCGAACCACAGCACTAAGAACCAAGAACTACGGCACTTTGTTAGCTATACCACTACTATCAGGTCTATATTGGATGGTTCGTTACGTTGACATTACTGCATATATATGAAAAAATAAATGTGAAAAAATAATCCCTACTTGCTTATGGACATTATCACTAAAATAGTTTAATTTTATTTGTATATCTATTCACTTTGTCAATAAATAGATAGTTAAAGTATTTCCCCTCTTTCCTTTTAAACTTTTAGGTAAATCTAAAGTCTAAATGGAAGTAAAAATCTCTCACTAAAGTCCTATGTAACAATATAGATTTGTTACAGACATAGAAGGCTGTAATACTTCATTTTAATTTTAGAGTTTTCTTTCTTACCCTCATGTGAGTAAACCTCTACGTAATTTTTTGGTATAAACCGTCCAATATAGACCCGATGGTAGTGGTAGGGCGAATAATGGCGTTGGCGTTTGACGTATTGCTATACGCCCTTTAACGGACAGCGGGCCCATGCTTTACAACGAAGCAATTTACCGTTGTCTCCAAAATAAAATAGGAAAAAAACAATGACTTATCGTTGCAAAATATTCTTGACTTATGCATTCTGTGTCTCTGCATTGAGTTCCTGTATTGGCATCCGAAACATGGGGGAAACGGCAGCAATACAAGTACATGCAATCGAAGATAATAGAACGATAAATGACGGCGGAATTTTATTTGTGTCTTTAAATATTTTTAAAGAGGCTACTATTGAAAAAGCAAATATTGTAGAAGCCAAAGTTGTGGGAGGAACATTGAAACGAGATGAATTTGATGCACCAAAACTCATGAAAGAAGGCTTTTTACTGCTTTCTTTTTTAGACGAAACAGAACAAACGATTAAAACAAAAACAATACAAAATCCATTGAATTATCAACTGGAAGGACCAGGCGAAAATGAGAAAACAATGGAGTGGAATACAATTAAAAAAGAACAAACAGAATTTTTTATACGAACACTGTATACGTCCAATCTGCGTTATTTAAAAATTGAAAAAATTGGAATGAATGAACACTTAACCAATATAGCGTTGATAAAACTTAATTTATGAAAAAGATATTACTCATTTTTTTTGGAGTGGGATTATATATAGGATTGTTGGCTCAAGAAGTAGATACGATTGTGTGGAATGGCGACTCGGATAAACGCATTAATTTAGTGTTTTTAGGAGATGGTTATCAGGAAGCAGAATTACCAAATTATTTACATAATGTAAAGATGCAAACGCAGGCACTGTTTAGTACACCGCCTTTTGATAACTATGCAAGCCATTTTAATGTACTTGCCATTAGCCGAGCCTCGGCTGATTCTGGTGCTTCTCATCCCAGTGATGCGGAAGATGAAGCCTTTCAAGATCAGCCTGTAGCTTTTTTGAATACAGCCTATGAATGCACTTTTGATTATTTTGGTGTGCATCGCTCTCTGAGCCATACAAGTAGTCAAGCATTTTATGATTTATTGAATTATTTCCCTGAGTATGACCAGCCCATTATGCTGTCCAATACGCCCTATTATGGTGGGTCGGGTGGATATATCCCTGTCGGTTCTTTGCATGATAATTCTTTTGAAGTTGTGATTCATGAACTAGCACATTCTTTTGCAGGTTTAGCCGATGAGTATTGGGCAGGATCATTGTACATTGGCGAATATCCCAATATGAGTTCTGAATCAGACTCAACTTTAGTGCGTTGGAAAGACTGGGTAGATTTTGAGGGAGTAGGGGTGTATGAACATTGTTGTGGAGGCGATGGATGGTATCGTCCGCATGAGATTTGTAAAATGCGGTATTTGGGTGCGCCTTTTTGTGCCGTTTGTAGAGAGGCAATCGTGGATGAAATTATGGACTTGACCACTGTTATAGAATCTTTTTCACCATCTATTTCCAACATGGTCGTTCAAGATAAAAAAACGTTTAAACTTGATTTGCTAAAGCCTGAACCCAACACTTTAAAAGTGGAGTGGATACTCAATGGAGAGGTGATTGCCAATAATGTAGATTCTGTTTTATTGAGTGCAAATTATTTAAATAAAGGGCTAAATGTTTTGGTAGCAGAAATTATTGATACAACCAAGCATATGCGTCTTGATTCCCATGTATCTGAACATTTAAACGTCGTTTCTTGGTTGATAGACTTTCAAGGAAGTCATGTGATTTCCGCTTTTTTAGAAGGAACTTATGAGGGAAATAACACGATGCGTAATGACTTGTACCACAATCATTTACTACCCTTAGAACAGCCTTATTCACTTTCTCCATTCTATTATACAGGCACAGAGAAAGTAGATAGTTATAACGATTTTTCGCCCAATACAGTGGATTGGGTGTTGGTTGAATTACGGGTAGATGAGGGTTGTACCGTCGTTGCCCAAAAAGCAGGCTTGTTGATGAAAAATGGTGCAATTACGCATACAGATGGAAGTTCTTTAACCTTTGATAATCTGGAAGCCAGTATAGATTACTATATAGCAGTACGCCATAGAAATCATTTAGGGGTAATGAGTAAACAACCAATTGAATTGGTAGGAAACAAAAACCGTGCGCTTGATTTTACAAATATGAATACGTTTACCTATGGCGAAGAAGCACAGTCTTTAAAAGGAAATGTACAGGCAATGTGGGCAGGAAATACGGATGATCTTGACCAAGTGATTTTTCAAGGAAGCAACAATGACGTAAATAGCATATTTTTTAGAGTCTTAACCGATGCGGATAATCTAAATTCTCAAATCAATTTTGTGGAATTAGGTTATTATGTCGAAGATGTCAATCTAGATGGGCAAACAATTTATCAAGGAACAAACAATGACCCCAATTTTATTTTCTTTAATGTATTGGTACATCCTGATAATACAAATAGTGGAATCAACTTTGTAATTGATGAACAACTGCCTTGTGAGTAAATTTTAAAAAATAAGCTCTAAAAAAATAACGCAAGATTCGTTACATAAAACGATTCTTGCGCTGTGCCATTCAATCTATTTTTCTTGAGCTTCTAATTGTTCTATTTCCTTTAAAACCTGTTCTGCTTCAGCTAATTTTGCATCTCCTTTTTGTCGATTGCTATGAGACAGTTTATAAGCTTCTTCAGTGAGTTCTTTGTATTTTTTGAGTAGAACTTCTTTTTTATTTTTCTTTTTGAATAATCCAAACATTTGTCTTGTGTTTTATGATAAAAATATATAACAAGTCAGCTCAAAATATGTTTAAAAATAAGCAATTTTATTATTTTGATATTTCTTCTGTTTCAAGTTCATATAGAAACATCATTTTCATAAAAACAGACGTGAGGTAAGGAAATTGCTCTTTGTCCACCCAAAAATTATTGAATTTCTGAATAGCGGGGAGATAGATTTTATCTTCGGTTTTAGGATGTGGAAGGCAGAAGGTCTCTAAATTTCCATCTTGATAGAATGCTAAAATGATGGCTTTTAGGCCGTCTTTTTCATGAACCATACGGGTAAAAGTAAATGATGTGTTGCTATCTTCTTGTCCCGAATCTAATTTTTCAATGACTTCAAAAGTATATTTCTTTTTAATAGGGTCTAAACCTTCTGTAATCTGCCGTTTATAGCCTTTCGTAATGTAGGTGTATTCCTCTTGTGTTGTTTGCCCAAATACCCACAGGGGCAGTATAAAAATTATACTTAATATAAGTGTTTTCATTGTGTCTTTGTTAATTTTTGAACAGACATGAATGCAAACTTACTGTTTTTTGATAAAAGATTGCCTTTTTTAATAAAATATATATTTTTATATTTGATTTATAATTAATTTGTTTTTTTAGCAATGATTAAAAAATAAGTCCGCAAAAAGATTTTTTGATAATACCGAAACGGACAAAAACGAAGACATAGCTAGATATGTTGAGGCTTTTTAACGCAGTACATCGGAAAATATCGCTGCCAAAATATGGAAGCTATTTTTTTATTATTACTTACTTTTTTATCGTATTTTTGTGGCATTCTAAGATAGAAACACTGAATAATGACTGAAAAGAAAAATATAATACCACTCATTCCTTTAGGAGAAACTAAAAAAGTATCCCGTAAGCAAAAGATGTTTAATAGCCGCATCAAAAAAATTAATGGACTCAAAGAAAAAATTGAGTTGGCTAAAAAGGAGTTTGAAGACGGCAAATCAAGGATTGCCAAAGAGTTGTTTCCTGCAATGGAAAAGTATAAGACGGTTCGTTTTGAGCTTGTAAAATTATTGGATCAAGCTTATAGCATGAAGTTTTTTAGAAGGCGAGAAAAAGAAAAAATCAATGACATTCTATTGAGTGTTTCTGATGATTTATTAGAGAAAATGGAATCCGAAGAATTGTTGGAAATCCACAATCGACATGTCGATATTTCCAATATGAACGATGGTGATGACGACGACGATGATGACTATCCATTTGATGAAGAAGATGCTAGGGAGATGGAGCAAAGTATGAAAGAATTTATGCTCAAACAAATGATGGGAATTGATGTCGATTTAAGCGATGTTGAGGATTTAGATGATATGGATCTCATCATGAAAAAGATAGAAGAACAACAATTTGAGCAAAAAGAAGCGAAAGCAAAACACGAAAGTACTCGCAAAAAATCAAAAGCAGAAGAAAAAAGAGCTAATAAAATAAAAGAGGAAGCTAAGAAAATTAGTCAAATTAGTCGAAAAATTTATACTCGCCTGGTCAAAATGCTGCATCCTGATCACGAACATGATGAAGAGAAAAAAGAGTGGAAAACGGAAGCAATCAAAGAAGTAACAGAAGCTTACAACAAAGATGATTTCTTTACTCTATTGCGTTTGCAACTACACTATTTTGAGAAAGAAGAAGGAAGCTTGGAAGAACTCAATGATGACCAATTAAAATACTATAATAAAATTTTGTTGGAACAAATCAGAGAATTAGAAGGAGAGTATAATAGTATGACGGGGTGGAGTGCACAAGGAGAGTTCTACCGAAAATACTGTGGAAAGGATGCAGACCGTATGATTGAAAGAGAGAAACAAGGGTTGGAAAGAGAAATTAATATGACACAACAAGATATTGATGCTTTCTCCAATAAAAAAGGACTTCGTGGGTTTTTGAGAAAATATAAGATTCAAGAAATATTCTCGCCTTTTGATTTCTTTTTTAAATAAATAAGTGCGTAAAATAAGTACTTGGTACTGTAGTTCTTAGTGCTGTAGTTTCATAACCGCAGCACTAAGAACCAAGTACCAAGAACTAAAATTTTTACTCAATAATAATTTTACGAGACATCATGCGCTCGCCTTGTACCACTTGTAATACATAAACACCAGCTGAGTTTTCAGTGATGTTGATTTTGTTAGCGTAAGTACCTTCAAAGTTTGAAATATCTTCACGGTACACTTCTTTTCCATTCAAGCTAATGATACGAACCAATACTGGCTGATCTTCAACTAAACGGAAATTCAAATCAAACAAACCTTCATTTGGATTTGGGTATAAATTTAAATTGATAACCTCTAATTCCGTCATACGATCTATATCAATTTCTGTATCCGTCTCACTAAGAATCTCAATATCTTTTTGATTTAATTTAGTGATAACCACATTGAATTCAGGACAATCAACACCTACATTGCTATCTAATTGAATAGAAATTTGCTCTGTTGCTGCCACATTTTTTTCTGCAATTGGCATTGTGATTTCCTCTCCATTTAATAATTTTTCCAAATCACCTTGCTTTAAACGCACTACTTTTACATCTTCTTGAGTAGAGATATTTTCGTAGGCATTTTTATTGGCAACAGCAGGAACAGGACGTTTGCCCAATACTACTTTCGTTGTTTTTTGCTTATTGTCTCTAAGGAAAGTAACTTTTACCTTATCATTAGGATTGTATTTTGCCAATGCTTTGATCAACTCATCAGCATTTGAGATAGATGCTTTATCAATTTTTGTGATAACGTCTTTCGCAAACAAATCAGAATTGGCAGCACCGCCATTCGCTTTAACTTCCGAGATAAATGCACCACCATTATTTTCAGCATTTTCTACAGCGATACCCATAATCGCTTTATTTTCTGGTTCACAACAACCAGGATACCAGCCATCAGGACAATTTGCTTTTTCCCAATCAGCACCATACGGACATGCCATACTTTTTTGGATATTATCTTTGGTTATATATTGTGTTGCAGTTTCAACTTTGCCATCTTGGAGTTGTGCACTTGCTGCCGTACTAAAACAGACAACCAACAACAAAAGGAAGAAGTTTTTTAATCGAATTGTTCTCATAGAATATTCTTTTGAAATGTTATTTAATATTTTCTTTTTTTGGAGCGAACGGTTCGTCTTTCATCGCTACGGAAAGTCCCGCTATCCGCTACTATAGCAAGCCTTCGCAAAACCCTTCGGCTCAGCCATTGCTATAACGCTACTATCGGGGCTATTTAGTGTTGGTAAGAATACTTTTTTGAAGGTAAAAAAATATTTGTATGAGCAGAAATTAGCATATAGCAAAGTATGCTATTGTAGTAAGTAAAATGGAAAATTTTTGTATAGTGTTATAAATCAATACTTTACAAAATAGTCTCTTTTCATCTCTTGTTCAATATAGCAAATATAGAGCGTTTTATCCATTTTTTTGTTAAAATTGGGTTAAGTATTGTTAATAGTTTTTTAATAAAGTATTAAAATTAAATATATATCATCTCAAGAGCGTTAATTTTTAATACTTCTTCTTAGAAATACGGTTATTCGTGATGGTTCGTTGCGCTTTAGATTTAAAACGATTGACTGATGGTTCTCTAAGTTTTTGGTGCTTTGTTTTTCTTCCCTGTACCCGTTTGCGCCACTTTTGCCAATTCTTTAGACTCATCTCATAGCGCATAAGCTTAATCACTTCCGCTTCCTTTAGTCCATATTGTAGCTCAATCGCCTCAAAAGTGGTTCTATCCTCCCAAGCCATGCTGATGATTCTATCAATTTGAAGCGCATCTAATTGGTATTTTTTTATAATTTTCATATTTGGTTAACAAGTGAATTGGGGAAAGGGTTTACTCACTGTATCATTGTAGAGGTAAAGACCATTTAAAATAGCCCTGATAGAAATGGTATGGCAAGTAGTTTATGTGGTCTAAGTAGTTTTTGTAGTTTGTGTGGTTCTTACCTATTACCGAAGCCTACTTGCCATAAGAATGGATAGCAGGCCTTTCCGTTACGACGAAGCTCCTGATAGTTCGCTCCTTATTAAAAATTGGTGTATTAGTAGATTCGGAAATTCGTCTCTACAAAAACCAACTCAAACGCTCCCAAACCACAAAGTCTTGAATCACAGATTTTTTTATTCTGCAAAAAGAATCTATCAACCACACAAACTACAAAAACCACAAAAACTAAGAGGCGACAGTAACGGCTTCAAAATGGCTTGCTTCGTGGATGACTTTCTCTATTTTTTCTTTTTCGGTTAAATATTGGGTGTCGTTCCAGTGGAGGTAGGCTTTGAAATCTTGTAAAATGCTTTCTAAAGATATTTTGACGCTTTCGATGTCGAAATAGAGTCTGCCTGTTCTACGGATATAGAAGTCTAAAGGGTTCAAAACCATCTCGTTGTGTAGGCTGTAGAATAATTCTGCTCGAATAAGGGCGATGAGTGGAGTGGGGGAATTGGGCAGAAAATCCTTCATTTGTACGAGGATGTCTTGGGTGAATTTGCCGTAGGCGTGGACGACATGTTCTGCGTCTAAACGGGTCAAGCCCCAACCGATGAATTGGGTGGTAATTTCGGTGGTGAAGGCTTCGACAGCATCCGCATCTTTGAAATCACTTGCCAATAGGGGAATTTTGTGCGTTTTGCTGAGTTTGAAACGGCTTTTGTCTTGTTTTTGTTTGAGGTACATGACCAAATCCATGATTCTCAACGCCATTTTTCGATAGCCAGTCAATTTTCCACCTGCGATGGAAATTAGTCCGTTTTCAGCTTCAAAAATTTCGTCTTTTCTGGATAATTCGGAAGCGGATTTGCCCTCTTGATGAATGAGTGGACGCAATCCTGCCCAACTTGATTCTACATCTTCTAAGGTTAGGTGAATGCTTGGAAAACTCTCATTGACGGCTTCTAAAAGATAGTTTGCGTCCTCTAAATTAGTGTGTACGTCTTCAATTTTTTCGTGATAATCCGTATCCGTTGTACCAAAATACGTAGTTTTTCCTCTTGGAATGGCAAAAATCATGCGCCCATCAGGAACATCGAAGTAAACAGACTGTTTTACGGGAAATTTTTCGTGGGCAACGACTAAGTGAACCCCTTTGGTGAGGTGGAGGCGACTGCCATTGAGTGATTTGTTTTTTTCTCTGAGCTGATCGACCCAGGGACCTGTGGCACTGATAACGAATTGGGCGGTCATTTTGAATTCTTCATCTTTGCTGAGGTCTTTGCAGTGTATACCTGATATTTTACCATCAGTTTCTATAAAGTCAGTGGCGCAGACGTAATTGATGCAATCGACGCCTTTGCTGATGGCGGTTTTGAGGACTTCTATGGTGAGTCGGGCGTCATCGGTGCGGTATTCGGCATAGTAACCGCTTCCAATCAGAATGGATTCGTTTAAAAGCGGTTCTTTTTCGATGGTTTCTTCTTTGGAAAGCATGTCTCTTTGGTCTTCTTTTTTGACATTGGCTAACCAATCGTAGACTTTGAGTCCTGCGGAACTAGACCATTTACCATAAGTACCTTCTTGGATGATGGGCATCAGCATTTTTTCGGACACGACGAGGTGTGGGGCAAGACTGTGTACCATTGCTCGTTCTTTGCCGACTTCTCGGACGAGGGCGACATCGAGTTGTTTGAGGTAGCGGAGTCCACCATGTATGAGTTTGGTGGATTTGCTGCTTGTGCCAGAGGCGAAGTCGTTTTTTTCGATGAGGGCTGTTTTTAGTCCTCTTGATGCTGCGTCAAGGGCGATTCCTGCTCCTGTGATGCCGCCGCCTATGATGATGAGGTCATAGTGGGTCTCTTGGAGTTTTTGGAGTATGTCAGGTCTGTTGAATGTTGAAAACATAATTTTTTATCTATCTGATTGAAATTCTTTTTGAATTAGTAAGCTAAAGGTGGCATTGCCTGAGACGCATTCAATGCGTCTGTACGTTGCTCCAATTTATACTGTTTTCGGGTGTGCTTGGTGCAAAAATAACTGTAAAAGCGGGTAATTGTTTAGGAATGGGCGGGTTTTTTTAATATAGTATGAGTTGTGTACATGTGAAAGTGGCGATTTTCTTTTTGGTTTGTTGGTGGGAGACGATGACGCTCCATACTTGTGTGGTTCTGCCTAAGTGTTCGGCTTGGCTTTCGCAGATGATGCTTCCTTCTCTGGCGGCTCGCATAAAGTTGCTTTTTAGTTCTAAGGTGGTGAAGGATTTGGCGTTTTCGGGGAGGTGGGCGACGGTGGAATAACCTGCAACGGTGTCGGCAAAGGAGACGATACTGCCCGCATGGAGAAAGCCGTTGGGGGCAAAGAAGTCTTTTTTGATGGGCATTTCGGCGGTCATTTTGCCTTCTTCAATGTGGGTGATGGTGATACCTAAGAGGGCAGGGAAGTGTCCTTTGCTGATATTGTTGAAGTATTCTGGTGTGTGGTGCATTTTTGGTTTTTTGTTGCGATACGAGAGCTTCTTGTCTTACTGTTAACGTAGTTTTTGGAGGAATCGTTCTATTTGTCTTCTGTGTCTTAGGATGTGGACGATGGCGTGTTCTACGAGTTGATCTACGTCAAAGCGTTGTCCCCAACTGACGAGTATTTTTTTGGTGGTGTCGTTTTCGTTCATTTTTATGTTGGGATAGTCCTCGAATAGTTTTTCGTTGTAGGCGAACATGGCTTGGAGGGCTTTTTGATATGCTGCTGTGGTGTTTAGCTCTTTTTTGGGAATATATTCATTTTGTTCTCCTAATGAGTTTCTGATGGTGGTGGCATAGCCGTAGCCTGACGAGACGACATGGGTTAGAATGGTTTGGATGGAGTGACAGTCTGGGTCTTTGGTGTTTGAATCGACGATGGCGGTGAGTTCTTGTTGACTCACAGTGTTTAGGAGTTCGTGCAGTTCTTTTAGGGCTTTTTCGTATTCATCGAGGAGTGCGCCTATTGCTCCGTTGTTTCTGTATTTCATGAGTTTTTTTGTTTAAGGTGCTGTGGTGCCGTAGTTTTTGGTTCTTAGTTGTGGCTATTGTAGAGCCTAATTTCCTAATCCACTAATACACCAATTTCCTAATTCTTTTGCCAATTGGTGAGTAGGGTTTTGTTGTTGCTTAGGTTGCCTATCATGAGAAAATTGGAGTGGATGACGGGGGATTCTGTTAGGATTTGTTTTTCTACTACGCCGTTGCCTGTGTAGTTGGAGTGGATAAAGTAGTGTTGGTTATCTCGTTTGAGGACGAACCCTACATGGTAATCTAAGCCTAAGATGAAGACTTCATTGTTGTCTGCTTTGTTGAGGTAGGCTTGTAGTTTTTCTAAGTTGGTATAGGTTTTTATAGATGTCGGTAGGCAGAGACGTTTGATGATGTCAGAGGCAGGTTTTTGGGCGAGGGAAATTCTGGGGATGTCTATGCCCATGTCTTTGACGGTGGTGGTAATGAAGTAACCGCATGCGATTTCGCCTTGTCGTGGGGTGGTAGTATGTCCGTTGAAATCCCATATTGTTCCGTACCAATAGGGAATGAGCTGATCTATTAGAGTGTTAGTGAAGTAGGTTTTTAATTCTTGTGTGGTGTATTTCTTTTTTTGTACTTGGATATTTTCTTTGAGGGCATTGTAGTTTTTTAGGTGTTTATCTATGTCAAAGTTGGAGGGGTTTTGTGCTTTTGGTTCTGTAGTTTTTGGCTTTGTTGTTGTCGTTTCTTTGTTGGGTTGCAGGCAGCTTTGGAAGAGGAGAAGTAAGGGGATTAGATAGAGGCTTTTCATGTTGAGACAGATGTACAGCGTTCATCCCATTTAAAATAGCCCCGATAGTAGCGTTATAGCCGTTTTAGTTTTTGTGGTTTAAGTAGTTTATGTAGTTTTTGTGGTTGCTTTACCGTGATAAATAGGTTAATTATTTGGCTATAGTAGCGGATAGCGGGCGCATGTGCCACGACGAAGCACTTTACCATTTGCTCCTTATACGACTAAATCTTTTGCTCGTACAGAACCGATAATTAAATCGGGTGAATTGACTGAGGTTTCTTGAATATGATAGGCTTCTGTTAGTGATGCAAATGCAGCGTCAAAAAGTTTTTCATCATTGGCATGCAATGTGGCTAATGGTTCGTCTTTTTTGACGGCTTCACCAATTTTTTTGTGAAGAACGATTCCTGCTGCAAAATCAATAATGCTTTCTTTTGTTTGGCGTCCTGCGCCCAATAACATGGAGGCAAGACCGACATGCAAGGCATCTAAAGAACCAACGTAACCCGATGTAGGGCTGTTAAATGTTCGAGTGAATTTGGCTTGGGGTAGAAGCGAAAGGTCATCTACCTCTGCTGGATTTCCGCCTTGATTTTCTAAAAATTCTTTGAGTTTGTTTAGGGCAGAACCATCTGAAATACAAGCCTTTAAGCGATTTTTTGCGGATTCAACAGAGCTTTCTTTTTTTGCCAAAATCAACATGTTTGCGCCCAATTCTAAGCACAGTTCCAATAAATCTTCTGGACCATTTCCTTGTAAAGTGGCGATGGCTTCTTTGACTTCTAAGGCATTTCCTATGGCTCGTCCCAAGGGTTCTTCCATCTGTGTGATGACGGCTACGGTTTCTCGTTCTAAGCCTTCGCCGATTTCGACCATTGCCTTTGCCAACTCAAAAGCGTCCTCTTTTGTTTCCATAAAACCACCGCTTCCCATCTTGACATCTAAGACAATGGCATCGCTACCACTGGCTAATTTTTTGCTCATAATACTGCTCGCAATCAACGAAATTTGATTGACGGTAGCGGTGACATCTCTAAGGGCATATAGCTTTTTATCGGCAGGCACCAAATTTGCAGTTTGACCACTAACGGCGATTCCGATGGTTTCTACGCTCTCCAAAAATTTGTCTTGTGTCAATCCCAAATCAATGTTGGAAAAAGACTCTAATTTGTCTAACGTTCCGCCTGTATGACCGATGCCACGTCCCGACATTTTGGCGACAGACGCTCCTGCTGCTGCGACCAATGGTGCCAATACGATGGTGGTTTTGTCGCCCACACCGCCCGTACTGTGCTTGTCTACTTTGATGCCTGACAATGATGATAAATCAATCGTATCGCCTGAATGCATCATAAAGTGCGTCAATAAATGCGTTTCTTTTTTATTGAGTTCTTTAAAGTAAATCGCCATCAATAAAGCCGAGACTTGATAGTCGGGAATACTTCCCTCAACAAAGCCATTGACAAAGAATTTTATTTCCTCTTCCGTAAGTTCTTTTCCCAATTTTTTATTGGAAATAATATCGTACATTCTCATATTTTAGTTTATGTGGTTTTTGTAGTTTAAGTAGTTTTTGTAGTTGGAGTTGTCTAAGTCGTTTTTGTATAGACTAATTCTCTAAATCTGTGGAATCTAATAAATCCATAAAAATCCGTGATTCAAGGCTTTGTGGTTTGGG
>Ga0209186_1000975_pt1 | contig 21920 bp, 33 predicted proteins | sample SidtaG_FD_187426 | JGI IMG/M metagenome (GOLD analysis project Ga0209186, IMG submission 187426) | Marine algal microbial communities from Sidmouth, United Kingdom - Sidmouth_Male2 metaG (SPAdes) (version 2) | ecosystem: Host-associated > Algae > Red algae > Unclassified | place: Sidmouth...
TAAAGGGTGCCCCCGAAATCAAGTACATGCGATAACATCAAATACAATGTCAAAGTACAGAACAAATTGCAATGTGACATCCCGCCAAAGCATTGAGTGAAATGGAATTGCTGAGCAATGCTCAACACTCCCCCCAATTGCATTCGTCACATCAGATGCTGCAATGACCAATCCGATTTGTGACGCCGCCGACCCGATCCGACCCGGCCGCGGTAGTACAGTCAATATCCGCTTATATGGCACCCTTGTGCACTTTGTAGCCCACCTTGTGTTTCAAGAAATATATTCTTTGACGACGGCTACTTCCTGTCGCTTGCTGGATCGGGCCAATAGAGACCTTCGGCAACTGCGACGTGGGCATCGAATGTGGGTAATTTGTGGGTCGCCCGACCGGTATTCTAAGGAAGCCACATCCACCCTTCGGAGCGTCGGCATGTATCAAATGTGGGTAGGCAGTCCTGCCACACTCCGTGCGGATTCGCTTACAGTGACCGCGGGGAGATTGCCGACGGCGCCGGTGACGGCGCCCTGTGCGTACGCCTGCGATCGCGGGTGGACTGCCGACGGCGCCGGAGCCGGCGTCAGGCACACTAGACGATGAGGCTTTGATGGCCATGATCAAAGAAGCGGGGTAGACATGGAACAGAAAGGACCGTCGGTGCGTGGGTGGGTGGTGGGGGGACGGGTACCACCCGCACCGTGGAGGCGCGGCGGGGGAAGGGCGCCGGTCATGTGAGAGAGAAGCGATCGGGCATCTGTCCTTGAGAACCGATAAGACCGGGCATCGAAGGCCAATGCATGCCAGCGATTGGTGGAAATGGCAATGTAAGCTACATATGCACAGCAACGTGGCTGCATTCACCTTGGTCGGTACCGGTTTTTGACGTGGGTCGGAGGGCCTCCTTAGCGATAAATGGGATGGAAATGTGGGTCGAAGGCTTAACGTGGCGTGAAACGTGTCCCCGACCCACGCCGTCGACCCACATTTGAGTTGCCGAAGGTCTCTAATGACTGTACGATCTCGCGCTGTGTGTGTGGTGGCGTCGCGGCTCTGACCGCCGCTTAGCTCACGGAGGGGGCCAGTAGTGTGCCGGGGAATATTTTCCAGTGCTTGGTGAGTGGTTTTCTGGCGACTCCTGCGACGCCGGCCAGCGCTTGTCGCGTCTCCGATGGACCAGGTACAACGCCAGCGTCGGAAGGGGCCGCGCGGAGGGACCCGCGGTGGCAAAGGCAACCGGATGCGACTCCCTCTGCCTAGCGACAGTCAACACGATCCACATGGAGAGTCAGTGATGGTGGCCGTGCCGATCAAGAAGGAAGTCGCCGTCGCGCCCTTCGTGCCGGCGTCCACGACAGCACCCGTTGTGTCGCCCTTCAAGGGCGGGAAGTTCCCGACGGCGCCACTCATTTAACCCTCAACGACGGCGCCGATGGCGCTGCGCCCCAAGACGGCGCCCGTTGTGTGGCCCTTCCCAACGGCGCCACTCGTGCAGCCCTGGACGACTGCGCCAATTGTGCTGGGCCCCACGCCGGAGCCCAGGGTACGGCTGCCGACGACCGCCACCTGTACCAACAGGGCGACGCGCTCGCGCTGCATCCGGCCACTGACATCCGTGACCAACAAGAGGCCGCGCTTGCACGTCGTGGCGTACGTCGTAAAAGACACGCCTGCCGTACGGACGCCTCTGGTACAGCAAACAGCCACCCGTGCCGTCACCAAGATTGGCTCTCCGTGTGCGACGGCACCGGACGTGAAGGAAGCCATCTTGGCCGCTCCGTGGCCGACGGTAGCGGACGAGACCGCCGCCATCGTGGGCAACGCGACGGTAGACAAGGAGGCGCCCGCCGGAACGGCGGCCAAAGTGCTGCCGACCACGACCGGGGTCAAGGTGGTGCCCGCGGCGACTGCTGCCAAGGTGGTTCCCGCGGCATCGGCGGCCAAGGTGCCACCCGCCAGGACCGAGCTCAAGGTGCTGCCCTCCACGACCGAGCTCAAAGTGTTGCCCACCACTACCGTACTCAAGGTGGTGCCCGCGGCGAAGGCGGCCAAGGTGCTGCCAGCGGCGACGACTGCCAAGGTCCTGCCGACCGCGGCTACAACGGCCACGGTGCTGCCCTCGGCTGTGGAGGACGAGGTGGTACCCACCGCGATGGCGGCCAACATGATGCCCGCGGCGACGGCGGCTGAGGTGCTGCCCGCTACGACGGCGGCCAAGGTACTGCCCGCGGCGACCGCGGCCAAGGTACTGCCGGCGGCGACGGCGGCCGAGATGGAGCCCACGGCGGCGGCGCCCAAGGTGCTGCCTGCCACAACCGAGCAAAATGTTCCGCCCGCGGCGAAGGCGGCTGAGGTGCTGACCGCCACGACCGAGCACAAAGTTCCGCCCACGGCGACAGCGGCTGAGGTGTGGCACGCCGCGACCGAGCTTAAAGTTCCCCCCGCGGCGACGGCGGCCACGGTGGTGCCCGCCACGACGTCTGCCAGGGTGGTTCTCGCCACGACGGCGGCCACCAGGCTGCCCGCCACGACGGAGCTCAGGGTGGTGCCCCCCACGACCGAGCTCAAGCTGTCGCCCGCGGCAACCGCGGCAAAGGTGCCGCCCGCCATGACCTATTGCAAGGTGCCGCCCGCCACGACCCACCTCAATCCGCCGCCCGGTGGCCGAGGTGCTGCACGCCACGACCCAGCTCAAGGTGCTTCCCTCAATGACGGTGGCGATAAGAGAGCACCACGCACTTCCAGTCGGATGGGTGACGCGAAGCAGCCCATTGGCGGTTGAGCCCCCTCCGCGACCCGTTGCGGAGCACATCACCTCGCTTACGCAGGGTGTGCCTGACGGCGCGGTCATGTACAATCTGCACGGCGGGTCGGAGATCTGCACTCATGATTTGCAGAGTTTGATCGGCAATGGGTAGCTCAATGACAGCGTCAGGAACGGAAACGTGGCTCTAGTCAACAGCCGCTCCAAAGCTGCGCGGACGTTTCCGGGTATGCCGCGCGCAGGCTGCTTCTCTACATGCTTTTTCCAGCGTTTGACGAAGGGCTGACGGGTGTACGACTACTGCGGCGTGGCGTGGTGAACGATGACGGCTGTGGTCGACATCACCGAGTTGGATTTTGTCATCGTTCCGGTCAACATCAGGAAGAGCCATTGGATCCTGGCGGGCGCGGACATGAACGCAGGGCTGTCCTTCCACATGCATTCGCTGCGCGGGGGAAGCGACGCAGGGGTCATCACCGTGCAGACGACCTGGGTCGTTCATGAGGTCGCGGACAAGAAGAGCTCGGACGAGGCGTTGACGTTGGATGTCGAGGACTGAGAGACGGACATGAACAGCGACACCCCGCTGCAGAGTGACGGCGGTAGCTGCGGTGTGTTCACTCTATTTTTTGATGATTGTGTGACTTTGCGGGCACCAACAACCCTCATGGAGGAGAACATGGGTGCCTTGCGTTTGCAAGCGTCGACCGGCTTGCTATGCGGAGTCCTGCTGCCTCCGCCGGTGACGGATGAAGAGAGTGACTCATACAGCCGTTCTCCCAAAAATCCCACACTCCAACTGTTGCAACAGAGTTCCAAATCGGCCACTACGACCCCACAGAGGCCGATTTGGAACACTTTTGGAACAGTTGCAGTGAGGGATTTTTGGGAGAACGGCGGTAGGGTACGTCGCATTGGGGCAAAAGTTGGTTCTTGCACCGAAATAAAGGCTCCCTAATGAGCGAAAACACAACGAATACCGTACCCGTTCGAAGGTAACGTCCCCGCCCCCCGCGACCGCCACCTCGCCTGCTCAACAGCAAGACGTTTCGGACAAGGCGGCGGCTGGGCCAGCGCCGCCACCGACCTCCAACACCTGTCTGCCCCCTGCGACAGCCACACCCCCCAAGCTAGGCGGCGGCCTTCGCAGCACCGCCACCACTGGCTCCACAAGCAGCCAGAAACCAGCGACGGCAAACTCAACAGGCAAGGCGGCGGCCGTAGCCGCAACTACACCGCCGCCTCCCCGAGCAGCCACCCCCCGGCGACAGCCACGACCGCCCCCCCCGGCATCGCGGCGGCCAAGCTGCAACGGCACCACCAGCGCCGCAACCTGCATCCCCTCAGGAACGCAAAACGTCACCGGGCTAGGCTGCGGCCGTAGCCGCAACGCCACCACCCCCTCCACAAGCAGCCACCCCCCAGCGACAGCGAGGCCCCCGGGATAGGCGGCATCCGTAGGCACAACGCCACTGCCCACATCCTACAACAGCGAAACCCCGCGACTGCCGCAATCTCCCACCTAGGAGATGGCGATAGCGGCGAAGCGACCGCCCAACTCCTACAACAGCGACACCGTGCGACAGCCTCACCCTCCTAGCCTGGCGGCGGCCGTAGCCGCAACGCCACCGGCCACCTCCTACAGCAGCGGCACTCCGAGAAAGCATCACCCTACATGCCAGGCGGCGGCCGTAGCCGCAACGCCACCACTAGGTCCGCACCCAGAATCCCCTCTGCGACGAGCGCACGCCCCGGGCTAGGCGGCGGCAAATCGGCAGCGCCACAACCAGGGGTTGTCAGCATATGCTTTTTGGGCCGTAATTGGATACGGATACACGCCGATGCTTCGTATCTGATTACGGATAACTCCCTTAGCTGAGATCCTGATAAGGATATCTGCCTCCGAATCCGGATTATTAAGTGTATTACATCCGTATCCGGATACGATTATCGTATCCGAATATATTCCCACAAGTCCGACAGACAGCACAATTAGAATCAGAGAAGGACGCCATCCAGACGCTATTCGAGTGCTAAATGGAGGTCAAGTACGACTTGAAATCACAGTTCATTTGTGCGCCCCAACGGGCGCCGTCAAGGCGGTTCCCCGCCGTTTTTGTGAACGGACGTCAGAATGACCATTCCGAATCTCGTGTCACACTCTCATGACAATGCAAGCGGGTCGAGTTGCGTGATTGAACGGTTCCTTCTGGGTCGGGCAGGATCGCCGCTTGTCGGTGCCACATCTGTGCATATGAATCCCTCGATTGTCGGAACGCGAAAAGAGAGGTCGACTGTGTTATACTAGAACTCTGCAGGCGCGAGAAGTCTCATCATGTTATATATCCCTGTATCTTGACTCTCATAGCTGGGATACGGATCAGATATAGTCTCGCAATTTTTGTCGGACAGGATAGATATAACCTCTCCTCTCTTTATCATAATGCATTTAGGATATGCGTCCTCGGCGCGTATCCGAAGTGGATACGGGTATAGTGCGCGGATGTATTCCTCAGTGATATATCCATGACAACCCCTGGCCACAACCCAGCACCAGCACCGGCAACCCCCCACGAACAGCCCCCTCCCATGCGCCAGGCGGCAGCCAAGCCGCAACGCCAACAACGCCTCCACAAACAGCCACCCCTCTGTGACAGCCGACCCCCCAGGCTAGGCGGCGGCCAAGCCGAAACGCCACCGGCCACCAAGACCACTGGCTTCCCCCCAGTGAAAGCTCCACCTTCCTGGCTAGGCGGTGGCTCGACCGCCACCTCCCTCCTGGCTAGGCGGTGGCTGAGCCGCGACACCACCACTACGAGACTCCGTCCTGCGGAAGACATCCCCCACGGGTTAGGCGGCGGCCGCAGCTGCTACAAAACCGCCCACGTCTACCGACGCCCCCTCCCCAGAAACAACAACCCCCCTCAAGCCCAGGCTAGGCGGCGGCCGAGGACGCAACGCCACAGCCCTTCTCCAACAGCGACAGCCCTCTTCGAACTCCCCCCGCAGGCCAGGCGGCGGCCGCAGCCGCATCCCACAGCCCACTTCCCAGCTTCCCCCCCGCAACATCAAAAGTGCTGGACTTGGCGGCGGCCGGCGCCGGAACGCCGCCGCCACAGTAAAAAGAACATGTGACACTACATGCCAACTCTTTCGTGATTGCGCGAATCCATGTCGCGTGCATACACTCGAATTCTGATGCGAAGACCTTCTCCGACCTTGTCAGGCAAACAGCCCACAACGTCCCATCTGTACCCCGATCATGGCCCAGTCCGTCGACAGGAGAGTAGCAGGGGGTTGCTTTGACACGAGTATCAGATACGAGGTCTAACGCTCCGCTTTGATGCCGCTCTGCGATCCAATGAAAAGGAAGACCCCTGGCACGACAAAGCGCAAGTCGGCCGACACGTGATGCAGGTTGCGATCAGGATTCAGGCTCGGAGAGCATACCTCCGTCGGGCAATGCAAGGCTGGCTCTCGCAGCCCCCTTGACGCAATGTGGCTAGAAACCTGCTGCAGTCCACTAGCAGTCGATTAGCAGGTTGTGGAACTCTTTCGCCTGGCACTGCCAGTTCCCGACGGCCACGAATTAGGGGACCTCCAGTCATGCCGACTTCGTGGTGAAGTCTCGTGAGACCAGGTGGCAGGCGGGGAATCCGCCCAAGGCTCTTATTCTGAGAGACTCCTGTTGACCCTGCCACCCCCCCGCAGTGACCTGTGGAGTGCCATGCAGGTTGCAGTTCAAAGTTGACGAGCGCTTTTTTTTTTGGAAAAGCACCATCTTTGATTTGGAAATTTTGTGAGGGCTTGTTCTTTGCATTGACTCGTGCTGCAGGGAGACCCATGATATCACCGGGTGATGTGTGACATATCGAGAATCCCGACCAGATCAGCGGGGCCCTTGGGCCGACGAAGGCGGACAGCAGCTGGGAAAACGCACTCTGAGTGACCCGGTGGCAAGTACCGGCTGACACCCGAGGTTGTCTTTGTGAAACGATGTCAGGACATGCACGCTGACAGCCTAATCAGGACAAGAATTCTTAAACCACCGGCCACAGCGGTCCCGTCAGGAGCGTCCCCCCTAACCGGCCCCTTATGTTTGCTCGCAGAGGCTGAATCGGCCTCCGAACATGCATGACGTTTGAGGACATCTTGCATTTCTTTTCCGTCTGTTTGGGCCGTTCATTGGACCTCCAAACACATGAGCCCCGTGACCAGTAGATCGCCTTCGTTCTTTGACATTGAGACGTGTCACTGACATTCTGTTGACTAATCACAATCGATGGAGGGTACAGCAGTGACAGGATCCAGCCCACTTGCATTTCTTCTGGGGCACCAGATGGCACAGGTGCGCAGTCCATGTCTTGTGGACGGTGGAGACCCTGCTCAAAACTGTGAAACTAGGCCGCCTGACGCAGCCAATGGGCACGTAGTCACATTCATTGAACCTGCATCCTGGCAGGTTTTGGGCAGTGTTCTTGACATTGAGTCATGAGAAGTCATTGGCGGAATGATGAGCCCTCAGTCCCACGTCTTACCAAGTACCAATTGTTGGCTGTGGCTTTAGCTGGTGATGCCAGGTTCAGTTGCGCTTGGGACGCTATCGGTCCCTGGAAGCCAGGTGAGAGACGATCTGATGGACATCCTGACATCGGTCCACCTTGGCAAACGATTGCGCTCGCAAACGTGCATGCACCATTTCTCAGCTAAGCACCATATATATTTTTACGGCGGGTATACTTTTCCATATTAATTGGCGGGTGCGGATTTACGGGTCCAATTTTGTACGAATCGACTACAGTGCCTTCTCGTTATAAGAGATTCGAAAACAACAGAACGTGGGTCGCGAGTATTCCTTTCCAGTCCGCAAAGACTACTTTTCATTCATATTTAGCTGAATCAGCTGTCTCTTGTGATGAGAACGCACTGTACTGACATGTGACCAACAATGTAGGCCAAACGACAATTTCAGTTACGCAACTGGAATGCGCCCACAAGAAATACTTGCTGGACACGGGCGGCACCCTACAAGCCACGCGCATCCGCCGCCTCGCGCCCTAGGGCATTCTCACCCCTTCTCGACGAAGTTGGCGACCGCGTACGGCGGCCCCCCTCGCCCCACCCACTGCACCGCGACCCGGGTACCCGCTGCCGACCGTAATTGCCTTGCAGGGGGAGGCGGCGCAGCCAGTCGGGCGCGGCGGGGGAGAGGCGGGGGGCGAGGATGATGGCGGAGGTGGTGGGCGAAGCAGAAGACAACGACGACGGTAGTCAACCCGGCCACGGCGGCGCGCAACCGCAGCCGCCGCCTCGGCCCAGCGCCAGCAGCGCCAACCGCTGGCCGCCATTGCCGACAGGGCGCCCCGTCGCAAACAGCGCGGCGGGCGCGCCGCCGTTGCCTTCGCCGCTGCCCTTTCCGCCGCGCAGCCCCGCGCGGCGCCCCGCCCTGCCACTGCGGCTGCCGCGACGACCTTCCCACACCCCCACAAATGCGCAACCGATCCCGGCGCGGCGGGCTGCTGCCAACGGCATCAAAGGCTCTCCGCCGTCGCCACCGCCGACGCCCTTGGCGGCGCGCCAACGCGTGCGTTGCGCCGCCGCGCGCCGCGGCAGCGACGGCGGCGTTCCCTGACAGACGACCACAGACCCGCGCCACCCCTTCCGCAGCCTTCGTCCTTGCCGCCGTCCGCGGTACCAGTCACAGGCACGTCCGCTGACTCACAGGAAACGCCGCCGACGCGGCTGCGAACGCTGCTCCGCAGCAGAACCTTCTCTTAGCGCTCTACGAGCCAGTAGTGGGGCACCGCCTCCAACTCGAGCGACGTGTGCCAATAGTCATCTGTGGCGGAGGAGAACACAAATTTCTTGTCACAACAGGCCACCACGCCCTCGTAGGCGTACCGCTTATAAACGGCGATTGCTTGACCGGGAAGCAAAGGGAAAAAGTCCTGCGATGCGTAGATACCGTCACCGCGGAGTAAGTACGTCGCAAGAGGCATGGAATTCAACTGCTTATTTGTAGCAGCATCCACCAAAGAGCAAAATCCCCGCTGCGCGGCAATGACCGGGGCGTCCGGGAGCTTCGCCTTGTCCCTCGGCACACGACGTTTGAAGGCCTCAACGAGGATGCCGGCGCTACTTATTCGCTGATGGTCCTGGAAAATGAACATCTACGAGTAGTGCACTTGACCGTGGCGGGCGAGGAGCCGGACGTCTTGGTTTGTTGGCAGAGTGAGCATGATGGTGGCAGAGTACGAGTTAACGTACCGGAACACGAGGCGCGGAACAACCACTAAACATGCACCTTACGATTAAGACAGATGGCGGCGGCACATTATCGGGCTTGTAAAAAGACGCAAAGCACGGATCGCATAAGAGTAAACGGCACACAGACAGGACGAGTGAGTCAGAGGCATCATGACCATGTCGTCAGATCCACGTTCCAGAGCAAGAAGCACTGGTTTATCGCACCTCCAAAGAAAGTAGGCTGGCAAAATTGGGGGCCTCTCTTCACACTTGACGCTGTGGCGTGTCCGCTGAAACGGGAAACAGCACATATGACGTTTGTAGGAGTCGCAATGTACCATCGTAAAAACCTCGCATCCGGTTGGCGCTCGAAAACTCGTACTCCTGAAGCGCTTCTGGGTCTCCAAAGAAGTGAAGCGCCGGTGGTCGGTAGATGCCAGGTCCTTGTATGGAATTCCGTGATCGAGTCCATATTGTCTGGGGGGGCTACGTTTTGTGTGCAGCTGCCGGCTTTTTTTTCGCTCATCATATCGAGGGCGCTTGGTCCGCGGCGCTTGCGTGCCCTTGTGATCCGCTGAGGCCGGCTCCGATGTTTCTTTGGCCTTTGTGGCGCGCCACACGCCACTTGTGACTGGCTTGGAAAGCCCTGCGGGAGACACCACACGCGTGCATTCTCGAAGATGGACTTGCACTGGCACGATGTTTTCAAATCCTTTGGCACTTATTGAGGGAAAAAGACTGACGAGACGTCAGATAGAAGCAACGTCGGCTGTGGAACACGATCCGACGGGGTTGTCGTGCCAGCGCATCAACTGCTCAACCGTGACAATTGTTATGTACCAGCAGGCGGCTATCACAGGCACTATCGCGTCTGCTGTGCGTTGCGACGGGGTGTCCTGTCGAGACCATTGGTAAACGCGTTTTACACCACATCCTTCTCATTTCCCGCCGTCTGTGCTCGCTATGGCCGCTTTTTGGAGCGCGCTGTGCGAATTCCAGAGCCCAGCTTTATGGGCCTGGTGGAGGGGGAGGCGGGGGGACGGCAACAAAACCACGAAGGATGCGGCGGGGATAAAGGGAGAGCACAAAGAAATAGAGGACACCAAGAAGGCGTGTCAAAGGCGCGCGTGTCCTGTGGGGGCAGGCGAAGTGGTGGACAAGCGCCACATCCGATGTGGCGCGCACGGAAAAATATTTGGAACGGGCCTCAGGCCCTGTCTAAACGGAGGCGTTCGACCTTTGTCTGGACACAAAAACAGGCCTCCTATTGGTCACACACGTGGCCGACGGAGTGTCTGGCCAATCGGCATTCTGTATTTTCCTTTGAGACTATTCCTTGAAGACAGATCCGCAATGCAGCAGCCCGTGCTTCCAACAGTGCTGCCCGTTCGGCGCAAAGCGCTTTCACGCTACTACTCACGAAAACTGCCCGCCACCGCGCCTCCCCCCTCGCCCCCCCACTTCCCATGCCGGATCTGCCGTTCCACCCAGCTGTGGGGAGCGATGGCACCACGTCAGCGTGCCGTGGCGGTGGGTCCCGGCATCAAGCCCAGGCGGCCTCGCGTCATGCGGGCTCTCCGCACGAGGACCACTAAGATTCTGGTGAGCATGCGTGCTAACTGTGAGAAGGAGAGCCTTGCTTGCGAGCCCTTTAAACTTTTTAGGCCCCCCCAGCGCATTGCGGAGGCGAGCGGTGTGAGTGCTGCGACAATTTCACGCCTGACCCGATAGGGTTACGTCGCTGGACTGCAGGAGGATGGTACGCCAGAGACGCGTCACTCACAAAGGGGCGTCCCGGCAGACGAGCTGGTGAGGGTTCGAAAGGCTATTTAAGCACAGTACCAAATCCCGATGCTACACACACTGGACAGAACTCTTACCGAACTCAATACGTCTCCAGAGGAGGCAGACAGTGCGATTTAGGGTAGGGGCACTGGCGGTACTTGGTGCGTGAAAAGGTTCAAAACGCCAAATCTCTGTTTGCTACAATCGCATGAAAAGATCCCAGTCGCTCTGTCATCGGCTCACTTCGGTCGAAAACTCATGTGTGCATCCTCTCACATCTTGCTCCGGCGTGCTGTGCGCAACTTCCAGAACTAAAATGAGCTTCCGACCTTGCATCAAAGCCCATTCTGTGCAGCTCACGCAACAGGGAAGGACCTGAAAGCGCGCGTCTTCATCAGAGTGAGCTGTTATCCGGAAGACACCGGTCATCGCTCTGAGTGAATGTATTACAGCTCGTTATCTGAAGCAGTTCTTCGCATGCGAGAAAACTCTGGAGCTTCTGGAGCCCATCGGTGTCTCTCGAGATTACGACTAAGGGAGCTTCGCAACTGTGGGCTACGGTCAGGCCGTGTCTCAACATGCCAGGCCCAAACATAAATACAGAGTGCTCATTGGTGAGACACGTCTTCGACTACATGTCTGACCAATGGGAGACCATTGTTTATGTTCAGACACGCTCAAACACTCCCGTTAAGACATGGCCTCAGCACGGCCCTGACTACTCTCGGGACAGGCCTTCAGCGTTCCTGGACTGCACCGGCGCTTGCTGAAGCGTCTTGGTTGGTGAGATTATTGCCAATCTCAGCCAGACAGGCGAAAGATTCTTGAGGTCTGTAGTTTTAATGGCCTGGAAGCGAGATATCATTGGACGGTGGCGGACGTCGTCCACTTCTTCTGAGCAAGTGTTCCCGGGCTCCAGGGAGGGGAGCCAGCCTTGGCAAGGACCCGCCGCTCGCTCGCTTTGCAGTGGGGCGGGTGTCGCGGAGGCAAACCACGGCAAGGATGTCAAAATCGCCGTCCCCGCCCGACAGGAGCCGCCTCCCTCGACTGCCGGCTGCCACCAAAGCGGCCAAAACCACAACCGCTGCCGCCACCTTACCTTCCAAGGCCGCCCATGCCGCCGCTGCCACCAGCCACCACCGCCGCCGCCTGTCACCACCATTATTCGGCATCTCGAGTACTTACCTGCAGTGCGATTGGGCTTCCCCACCCCCCGCTTTAAGCAGAGCGTTCAACGGCCGATGATGCCGCCTATTTTGTTTGGGACCCAAGAGGCGCACCTGGAGTCGAAACCTGCGCGCAGAGTGCTGACAAAAGGTTAACGCGGCGGCTGCGTGGTGGTGGGTGGTGGTAGTGGCCGGTGCACTGGCGGGTAGGGGAGTCGTGAGGAGGGGAGCGAGGGCTATGGAACGCACGGGAACGCACTGACCTTGCACGCTTCGAAAGGCACGTTGACGGACAAAAGACACGAAGAAGCAGAATACGACACTAGCATACCGATTACACGAAAGTGACAACGTGCAAATGCAACTGGACGACACGAACAAGAGCACGAGACCCGAAAATCGATGTCCGCAATACGTCGGCCATCCTCAGCTTTGACCGCTGCGCGGAAGGCGGCGGAAACCGAGTCTGGTACGGGTACGAGTGCAGCCCAGCCCTCACACTCAACAGACAAACAACGACCAGATCAGCATCCACCAGCCTCCCATGCAACACTCGCTTTGACCTCAAAAGCCTCCCCCCAGCGACCAACAGACCTCCATCCACGTACAACTGGCGGACAGAGTTGTCTGGGGCCGCCTGTACCGACAGCTGCAGCGTTTTCGGTGCCGCCTGCACCGCTGGCCTCGAGGTCGGCTTCACGGGCGGACGGTCAGCCGAGGATCGCATCCCGACCCGTCTTTTCTTGGTCAGCAACCCGGGCTCAGCCTCGACGGCAGCCGCTTCGAGGACCGCGCGCTTTCTGCCTGGGATTTTGGCGGTGGATGTGGCCGCGGGCTTGTGCTTGGCCACTGGCGCGCCCGACTTGTCGACCACCACCGCCCGTTGGCCGCGACCTCCGGCAGCTCCCAGCTCACTGCCGGTACTGCACGGAGTTGTTGACGCGACCGCGCCTGCAGACGCTGGCACGGGCCGCTTCCTGGCTCGTGGCGGCGATTGCGACTGAGTGGAGGCTGACGATGTGCTTGGAGTGGCCGACGACCTGGCAGTAACAGTGCCCCGCAGCCCCGCAGAACCAACTGCCGCAGAGGCACGGAAACGTGCCGAGCTCCGAGTCACGGGTTGCGACGACAGAGGAGTGGTCGCATCTTCCTCCTGCGAAGAGAGTTGCAGCGCGGCCGCTGCAGCGCCGAACACACCGAGTGACGGCTCCGTGTTCAATGTAGGTTCTGGTGCGGCTCAACGCAAGCGCATACCGCCAGCACCAACGCCGATCAGGGGTGCTTGCAGCGCCAGCTCCAGCGCAGGAGACTCCAACGCGGCGACAGGTGAGACGGCCGCGGAGCACGGCTGCTGGGGCGAGCGCGTACCCTGCTAGGACGAGCGAGAGCCCCCCACTAAGGACGTAGATGTCGATCCGGCAGCAACAGCCACCCCCACCACAGCTGCTTGCACTGTGGCGGTTGGCGGGTCAGCCGTCGGCACCCGGAAAATCTACACGGAGACCGGGTGGGCCCACAGTAGACCCCGGCGGAACAGGTCCGATGGGGGGTTTGGGCTTTTCCCAAGCGGTTATCCTAGCCCCCCTGAATAGTTTGCAAATTGTCGTCTTGGAGGGATTATCTGCTTTGGTGCTTTTGGGCGGCCACTTTGGCCGTTGTTGGCGGGATTTTCAGAGGGTTCTTGAGGGGTGGACGGGACCCCCGTCGTCGTCATCTGATAAAATCAACTGTGCCTTGGCGACCAACTTCCCCCTGGGCTTTGCCGTAGAACCTCACCCCGCGCCGGCGCGGGCAGGGTTGTGTTTTGGTTTTCCTCCGCAGTTCCTTCGACAGCCCTTCGACTAGCGGCGTGGCGGTTCCCCGACCACTACATAATTTCTGGTGGAGCAGCAGGGGAGGCGGCGTTTGGCACGCCCGCATCGGGTAGCCGCTTCCCCCGATCGTAGTCGTTCTTCGTTGTTTGTCGGCGTGGGCGCCCACGTCGGCCTGTCGTCGCTTACCGCGCGGCCACTACCATGGCACCGCTACCTCAAGATCCCCCGGGGGGCGTCAAGGACGGCGTGGGAATGCCGCCGTCTTTATCCGCCGTGACGCCCGGGGTTCCTCCCACAGGCGCTTCCGCGGCTGGATCGGGCCTCCCCTTCGTCACTCCGCTCGGCGGTACGATCGCTGAGGATCCACGGCGCCGCCCGCTTCGCGAGGGTTTCTTCCCGCGGCGGGCCACCGGAGGAGCGAGCGGGGCGGCAGCGAATCACGAGGACGTGATCGTGACGGACGACGATGAGATCGACGATGCCCACGGGGCCCCCGACGGGCGGGGCGCACAGATGCAAGATCGCGGCGCCCACGTGGCCCCGCTGCGAATGGCGGACCTCGACACGGTCTTCTCGTCGTTTCGGGCCTCGCTATTGGCGGACGTGTCGCGGGACGTCGCGGCAAGCCCAGCGGGATCGGCGCAGGACACCCCGCGCCGTGCATCGCCAGTGGACACGCGAAAGAGTCGGAGCAAGGGCAAATCTCGGCGTCATCGGAGCCCCTCTGTGTCGTCATCCTCTTCCTCGTCGACGCCGGCAACAACGACCGACGCCGAGGCGGATCGGCGGCGCAAGACCCCGAGGAGCGCACTCGCCGTTCTGGAGTAACCCGACGATCGCTTCGCGGTGGTCCTCGACTACCGGACGTACCGCTTGCGCAACCGTCGGGCGGTCTACGGGGCGTCGCAGGCCCGCAAGATGGGGTGGACGGCCAAGAACATGAAGTTCTCCTTCGGGGGGACCCCGGTGTTCAACAGCAAGGAGCCCCTCAAGGTGTTTTCGTGGCTCCGCAAGTTCGTTGAGGCCTGCGATGACAACGAAGTCTCGGAGGGAATGGCGCTCTACCTCATCCCAAATTGCCTCGCGGGCGAGGCCGAGACGCGGTTCACCCGCAATCTCCCCGAGTCGGACGGTCGCGCGGGGCGCGAGTCCCTCTCGTCCTTCCCCGAGGCCGTCAGCTGGTTCCCGTCTACCTACGCGGAGCCCCACGCGTTGGGGCTGGCCCAGGACAAGGTTAGCTGGGCCACGTTGGCGGACAACGAGAGTGTTGACGCCTTCGCGGGGCGGCTGCCGGCCCTCGCGGAGCTCTTCGGGAACATCCAATCCGAGGGGACGATGAAGCAGCAGTTGATCCAAGGTCTCCCCGACTACCTGCGGACGGACGCGTTCGTGTACAACTCGGTCCAACGAAGCTACCAGAACATGGTGACCTACGTTGCCGGCAAGTATCGCGCCGCGAAGGACGTCATGGCGTTGAGCCAGCGCGGCACCCCCGGGACGTCAAACCGGCGGGCGTTCTCGCCTGCCGCGACGCGGGGCAACGCGGGGAGCTTCTTGGCGATACCCCCTTCCGACACCGAGGCCGAGATGGTCGCTGCCCTCCCGCCGGGTTCCCCGGGGAACCGGGGTGGGACTGCCTCGCCTTACCCGCGGCGAGAGGGACCCACGGGGCCCTCGCTGTGCTACATGTGCTGGAATCGGGGGCACCGCGTACCCGACTGTTCCCTCCTGATAGACAAGCAGAAGGACCTCGTGCGTTCCGCGCGGATCCGCTTTCTCCGTCGGCGTGAACCCCAAGGGCAAGCGGCCGCCGTGCAAGAGCGGGTGTCCATCGTGGCGCTGCTGTGGGACGACCTGTTGGGGGGCGACGAGGAGGCGGTGGCCAAGGGGCGAAGGGGGGCGGGAAACGCCTAGGGGGGGTGACTCCGCCACCCCCCGTCCCCGTCCCCGTCCCCGTCCCCGCCCGCCTCAAACCCCCCGTGTCACACCGCGTGGGATTCACCTCGCCGGAGGTGAGTACCACGTGGCAAGTCCCCTCTTACTGCCCCAGCCGCCGCGGCAGTCGAAAACCGCGGTTCAAGGGGACGTTGTTGGTGTTGCGAAAGGAGAACTTCGAGATTGCCGCGTCGTTCCAGCAGGCGCCTTGGCAGGCGCCGGCACCGACGCCGGCTGTGGTCGACACCGGCGCGGGGCCGAGTGTCATCCGCGCGGATATGTTACCGGAGGGTTGGTCCGACTACGCCGCGCGGGCCCCGCCCCGTACCCAAGTGAGCGATGCCTCGGGGCAGCTCATCAAGGTGAACGGAGAGGTCATCCTGACGATCTACGTCGGCGGGACGGCGATGGAGTATGACTCCCTCGTGGTCAAGTCGTTGTCGGTGCCATTAATCCTCGGGTGGGACTTCCAGCAGAACTACGTGGATACCATCTCCCCCAAGACGCAGACGATCACGTGGGACGATGGCACGTCGACGGTAGCCAAGAGGAGTTGGGCGGGGGTGACGCGGGCGGCGCCACCCCGGCGGGGGAACAAGCCTAAGGTCCAAGTGGGAGCCGTTCGGGTTCGGCGAGGAGTCACGGTCGGTCCCCGCTGTATCCAAGCGGTGGAGGTGTGCAGCAACGTCCTCGGGGTCCACCTGGTGCGGGTGCGGCCCGTACCGAAACATCGGCGGCGGGTGCTGCTGCACAACGCGGTGATGGAGTTGGTCCCCGACAAGCCGTGCACGTTATACCTCACCAACTTCGGGGATCGGCCCGTGCACGTCAACAAGGGATACGTCGTGGGGGTGGCCACGGCCTACAACGGTCCCCTTCACCCCGTCGTGGAACCCGCGGAGGCGGGGGCGGATGTGGTGTTGACGGTCGGCGGGGCCGCGGCGACGCGAGACAAGGCCCCGAAGGACGCGGGGGCGACGGTGTTGGATGACGCGGGGGATTCCGTGGAGGAGGAGGTTCCCCCGCGCAAGCCACCCGACGCGCCGCGGCCGACGCTCAAGGTCGAATGGGCGAACGTCCCCGGAGAGCTGCGTGGCAAGGTGGAGGGCCTCCTCGCGGAGCATGAGGATCTCTGAGCGGGACAGCTGGGCAAGGTCGACGTCAAGACACACCGGATCGAGGTGGCCTCCGGGACGCGACCGCGCCGGGCGCAGCCGTACCGAGAAAGCCTGGCCTCGCGGGACGTCATCGCCGCGGAGGTCAAGCGCCAGCGGGACTTGGGGGTGATCGAACCCTCGAGCGCGGAATGGGCCTTCCCCGTCGTCCTCTTGCCCAATCCCGACGGTACGATGCGATTCTGCGTGGACTAGCGCAGGCTGAACGAGGTTACAGTGCGCGACGTCTACCCGCTCCCACGGATGGACGACTGCATCGACTTTCTCGGGGTTGCCAAGATGTTTTATACGCTCGATTGCAACGCGGGGTATTGGCAGATCCCCGTGGCGGAGGAAGATCGGGAGAGGACCACCTTCGTGTGCCACGAGGGGGCCTACCGCTACATCCCCCTCCCCTTCGGTCTCCCCATCGCCCCGGCGACGTTCCAGCGGGCGATCGGTATGATCCTCGGGGGGCTCAAGTGGAAGCACTGCCTCGTCTACCTCGACGACATCATCGTCTTCTCGCAGACGCCGGGGGAGCACGTGGAGCACCTGCGCGAGGTCTTCACGGCCCTCGCAAAGGCTGGGGTGTCGCTGAAGGCCAAGAAGTGCCATTTGTTCCGAGAGGAGGTGGAATATCTGGGGCACATCGTGGGTCGAGGAGAGCTCAAGGTGCAAGACAAGAACATCCGCGGGCTACGGGAGGCGTCGCCCCCGCGGTGCAAGAAGGACCTGCGCAGCTTCTTCCTCGGGATGTGCAATGTCTACCGGAGGTTTGTCAAGGATTACGCCCGCGTGGCGCGACCGTTATCCGCGATGACAAGTACGAAGGGGCCCGACCGTTGGACCTCTCTGTCGGCCGAGGCCCTCGCGGCCTTTGAGGAGCTCAAAAAGAGGCTGACGGCGGCCCCCATCCTCGCCCTGCCTCGGCGGGAGGGGGCGTACACGGTGGGCACCGACGCCGGGGCGGGTCAAGTTGGGGCCGTGCTCCTCCAAGAGCAGCCGGATCGGACCACGAGGCCTGTCGGTTACTGGAGTCGGTCTCTTAACATGGTCGAGCGGAACTACAGCACGACGCAACGGGAGTGCCTCGCGGTGGTGTGGGCCTCGCTGTTGTTGCGGCCATACGTCGAGGGGACGCGGTTCACTGTTCCGACGGACCACAAGGCGCTCAAGTGGATGATGCACATGGACAGCGCCCACGGGCGGCTGGCGCGGTGGCGGTAACGACTGATGGAGTTCAACTACGTCTTCCAGACCCGCCCCGGGGCTTCCCATCACGCGGCGGATATAATGTCCCGCATCTCGACGCTCGCGGAGGATGTCACGCCGATACCCGACGCGGTGCCCTGCTTGGTGATGCCCAACTTGACTGTGACGTGGCAGGTACCACGACACGCCCCAGGGGGCGACCTGTCGCCGCTGACGTTGGCGGAGCTCCTCGAGGGGCAAGCGGAGGACACAAGATGCCAAGAGGTACGGGCGACCATGGACGGTAATGACAAGTCGCGGATCCGCGAGGACGCCAATGGCCTTCTGGTCCGCGTGGCGCCCCTCGACGGCTCCCTCCAAGTCTACGTGCCGAGGCATCTGCGCTACGGGGTGATGATGCGCGAGAATTACCCCCCGCAGGCGGGGCACCCCGGCGGGAACAAGATGTAAGCCTCGATGCGACGGTGGTTTTATTGGGAGTCGATGGTCGTGGACGTCTACGCCTTCGTGGGGAACTGCATCGAGTGCGCGCGGAACCGCGCGGGGAAGCGTCGGCGGACCAACTACCTCAAGAAGTTTCCCCCGACGGAACCCCTTACGGATGTGTGCATGGATCTCCTCGGTCCCCTCCCCCGCACCGACGTGGGGAATGAGTACCTGCTGGTACTCGTGGATCGCTTCTCCAAGTTGACGCGGGCGGTGCCGCTACAGCGCACGGACGCCGACACGGTCTCCGCGGCGTTCCTCGACTTCTGGGTGGCCGCGTATGGGCCCCCAGATACGGTCTTGACCGACAACGGGCCCCAGTTCCGGGCCACGTTCTTCCAAGGGGTCTGCTCCTTCCTCGGGGTAACCAATCGGTACTCCACGGCGTAGCACCCGCAGACGAACGGCCAAGTGGAGCGGTACAACCGGACCATCGTGGGGCAGCTGCGTATGTACGTCGAGGATCATCAAGACCATTGGGACACGTTGGTCTCGATGTTGACGCTGGCCTACAATAGTCGGCCCCAGCAGAGCACCGGGGTCGCCCCGTTGGAGTTTGTGACGCCCGAGCGGGTCAACAGCCTCTCGGTGGAACGGATGGTGGTCTCCCCCGTGGGGGGACCCTCGACGAACAACCCGCGGGCGGCGCGGGAGCAGATTCGCGCCCGCCTGCGAAGCGTTATCCACAAGGTCCGGTGCTCCCTCGAGGTTACCCAACGTCGGTACAAGAAGGGCTACGACGCGAAGGTGCGCCCCGTCAACCGGGACCTCAAGGCGGGCGACTGGGTGTTCCTCGATGGCAATGCCAAGCCCAAGCAGAAGCTCGGGACCCGCGCGGTGGGACCGCACTAGGTGCTGGCCCGCGGGGTCGGCGCTTTCAAGTTGGACGTCAGGGGGTACCCCGAGACGGTCAGCATTGACCGCGTGACGGCCGCGCCTGAGCCCTACGGGGACATCCAGGAGTTCATCAAGAGCCGCGGTCCCCCCCAGGACATCGTGGTGCCGGAGGCGCATCAAGACACGGGGAGGGAGTACGTCTGGGAGGCCTTCGTTGGCCACGAGGTGGCAGAGGACGGGACGCTGCTGTTGCGGACGCGGTGGTGGGGCTACGAGGCAGACGAGGACACGCTGGAGCCGGCGCACCGCTTTGACCGCCGCAAGGTCGACGAGTATCTCCAGCGCGTGGGTCTGCGCGTGGAGGAGGCCGTCGAGGCCGCGGACGCCCTCGCCTAGGGGATCCCCCGCGGCGGGGCGCCAAGGGCTTCGAGGTGCCTACCCCCGGACGGGGGAAGACGGGGGATTTTGCGCGTGGAAATCGCCACGTGTCCCCGCGTTTCAAGCTTTCGCGTCCTGGCGGGAACTTCCCTCTTTGGGTGGGGTGGGCCACGTCGCCGTCGAGGCGGTCGTCCGGCTCCCCCGCTCCCCCTTCGGGCCTCTCCTCGCAGGAGCGCTGCCAACGCGGCGCGGAGGGGGCTGCGTGGCCCCGCGGGGACTACATGGGGCTGATCTGATTGGTTGGCCCACCCGTGGCCCACGGATCAGGCGCTTGGCAACGCGATGCGAGGAAACGTAGCGGCTGATCAAGCAACGACCCACACGCGGGGGGTTTCGTTTATTGGCTACTGCGGGGGGGGTACCCCCCGCCAAGTCGCGCCCCCCCTCACACTCATCGGTACCGGCTGATTACTACGACTACAACAATCAACGACATCCCGCGATCCCCCGCGGGTCGCCCAACCCACGGTGTCTCTTCCTCAATAACCCCCGGGGGCCGAGTCACGATAGCCCCCGGACGGACCACGGTGACGCTGCGCCGGCTGCGCCCCAACGTGCCCACCCCCGCGGCCTTGGCGGAGTTGGTAGCGGCGTTCCGCCCCGTTGTGCGCCACGCCGGTCTCCCGCACCAATATCTCGCGGAGGTTACGGCGGCCCACAAGGCGCAGCAAGCGCTTGGCGTGCTCCGGACGCACCCCGTTGGTCGGCTCGTGCGCCCACTGGGCGACAATCTCTCCGATGGACACCAAGGTGTGGCAGAGCCAGGCGATCCAGACCCCCGTCGTTGTGCCGCTCAAGTCCTCGGGGTCACACGCCACGATGCGCGCCAGGGCGTGGGGAACGCGCGCCGCGGGTGTGCTGTCCAGGATGTCAAGGGCAGCGTCGGGGACGTCTCGGTGGTCGACGGGGTCGAAGGAAACAACGCGAGTCACGTCACGCGGAGGCGTGGGAACTTGCTCGGGGGCTTACTCGGGCGCGGCGGCGGCTGAGGCCGCGGCAGCAGGGGCCGCAGCGGCAGGAGGAGTGGAGCCACCCCCGGGGTAGCGGGGAACACGAGCGGCGGCAACGGCGCCCGCCCAACCCCCGGGGGCCCCCGCACACGTACGCGCGGCCAAGACGTGGGCGGAATAGGGCAACTTGAACGGGGCAAGATCCTCGGCGACCTTCGCGAGTTTCACCCCGTCGGTGACCTCGAGCTCAGCGGCCACCCAACCGTCGCTGTCTCGGCGGTCGGTGGCGCGCACGTGGAGGTGCTGGGTGAAGGCGGCATTGGTGGGGAGCTGGTCCCCGAGGATGAGTAGCGCCTCGAGCGTCCGCGCGGCCTCCTCGTTGTGGCCTTTGAGGCCCTTGCACACCTCGTCGGGGCCCAAGGCGCGGATCCAGTCAAGCAGTCGCGGGGGATAGCGCCACACCACGCGGCGGTCACGGAAGGTCTCGTACAACTGGACCCCCGCGTGGAGGGCCCATTCCGTGCGGAAGACGGCCCACGTGGAGGCCCGACCCGCCCGCAGGTCGTCGAGGGCGTACGTGTGCACCTACGGGAGTTCCGCCATACACCCGTACGGCACCTCGACACTCGGCCACCACGCGGGAGTCAGCAGGTAGAAGCGCGCCCGGATCGCCGCGGGGCAAGTAGAGTACTCGGCCTGGTGCCACGCCACGAGGTGGCCGTAGGTGCCGAGACGGGCGGCCCGCGCCGTCGTCAACTGCGTCGTGGTGGGCTCCTCCCCGTCGGTCTCCCGGATGAAGGGGGGCGACATGAAGAGGAAGTCCGCGGTGGGCCGCGTCGGCGTCGTCGTGGGCTCCTCCGCCAGGAACTCGTCGTAGGCGCGGCGGTACATCACCTCGCGGCCGCGACGGACCACGGTGATGGAGCGGCACTGGTCGTCGAGGGAGGGGAGGCGTGCGTGGGGCATGGCTTGGATCTGCTTCGAGAAGGGGTTGGCCGAGTTCTGCGGGTCCACCCCGCGGAAGACCTCGTGGGCGGCGCACCCGGCGATGCCAGGGCGGGCCTCCTCGCGCGCCCATGCGGGGCCCCACGTCGACGGGTCGGTCACGAGGGGCAGCGGCCCCACGGCGTGG
>Ga0209186_1000976_pt1 | contig 21918 bp, 28 predicted proteins | sample SidtaG_FD_187426 | JGI IMG/M metagenome (GOLD analysis project Ga0209186, IMG submission 187426) | Marine algal microbial communities from Sidmouth, United Kingdom - Sidmouth_Male2 metaG (SPAdes) (version 2) | ecosystem: Host-associated > Algae > Red algae > Unclassified | place: Sidmouth...
TTGCCGGTCTCCCCGATTGCGTGATCCGGGATCCCGCCGTGCACTACGAATCCATCATCTCGGCGCCGGTCATCCGCGCGCCGGTAGAGGATGAGTACCCCGTGTGGTCGGCAGCGACAGAGTCCCGGGTCAAGGCCCTGGCCGCCCCGCCGGCGTACCCCAACTTTCTCTACATGCCGATTCCGGGTCCATACTTGCGTCGGCTCCCCATCCTGCCCCCGTCGTCGCATTCCAACTACGAGCAGTGGGCGCGTCGCCGGGGCTTCCTTATCAGCTGGAACCACAAAGAGGTTTGGCGCCTTCCTCCGGTGATGCGCACCTAGTTCGTCGCGGCGGTGCCCACTTGGTTCTCCCAGATGGAGACCCCGATTGGGTTCACCACTGGGGGCTCCTTGGTAGCGTACTACGCTCGGGATGAGATCTACTGGTCGTGTCGGGACGCCCACTCGGTCACGATGGCCATCTGGGTGACCGAGTACTTGGTTATGACGTGCAACCACTGGTACTAGGAGGCGCGCGACGGTCGTTTCTGGATGTTCTCGGACGCCCTGGTTGCCTGGATCAAGCAGCTCGCGCCAGAGGAGCTCGCCGGGGATGACACCGAGGCCTTGGGCTTTTTCCAGGCCATGCTGGCTCTGCGGGCGGCTCTCCCGGTTCATAAACAGGCCTTCTACGATGCCATGCGCCGTCTTGACACCTCCCTCCGTGACCGGGATGGGTGGCTCACGAAGGTGACCCGACAAGATGCCGACGGGGTCCGTATCGTCATCCAGAATCCCCTTGACGCCGCGGCGTACTCTATCCCGGCGTCTTGCATGGCGGTCCCTCCGGAGGCGCCCCTGGGTCGGGCCCAAGTACCGCTCGCGTCTTTCGGGATCCCGTCTGGGTGGGCGCCCGCCGTGGCGCAGCGAACCGATGGTTCTGGCTCTTCGCCCTTGGGTTGTCTGCCACTCCCGTGTCATCAACTGGTCCCGCCTCCCCGTGCTTCTCTCGTCGCCAGCCGGGTGACCTTGGTGACGATAGCCCCTTCTTCTCGGGCTGATCCTGCGACCCCCGTGGTGAGTGCCGTTGCCCGGGTTGCGACGGCCAACCGCTTTCCGTTGGCCCCCCCGGTGCCCGACTCACTCCTGTCGGATACCTCGGAGACACTTGGGTCGGAGGGCGAGGCTTGGCTGGAGCGTCCTGTCGGGCGTCTCCGTGGTTCTTCGGCTGGGTTCCCCACCAGCGTGCCCCTGGTCTCCATGGTCGACCTGCTTGGGAGCTTGTCGAACGACGTTTTCACCTGGGCGGAGACACACCCGGTGGGGGACCCCGATGCGCTGGAGGCGGTCCTTCAGGGGTGGTCCCGTTCAGGCGTGAACGACCAGCTCTGGCGTCTCCTGAACATCCACCATCAGCGACAAGAGAATCACCTCCGGTGGGTGGAGCAGGCCGGTACTTGGCGCGCCCGTGGGTCGGGCACCGGCGATCGTCGAGAGGATGCCACGGGAGCCAACGAGACATGGTATCGGTATCCTCCTGGGAGCCCCCAGCGTGGCACCGGCGGTGGCGGTAACCAGAACTGGGGTAGTGGCTACTACGATTCGCGTCCGCGGCCGAGAACCCCGGGTGAGAACACGTGTGGATACGGCAGTACTTATGGGGGCCAGGATGGACCGTCCGGTTATGAGGGCCCGTCTGCGACCCGTCGTCGTCTGGACTGAGGCGAAGTGTCGGAGGTCGGTGCCGGTCTTCTTCGGTGGCGTGAGTGTGCTTTGCGTTGGCCGAGGTAGCGCCCGGCCCCTGAGCGAGGGATGAACCATGAGACGTTGTACTTGCATAAACGAGGGTTTGTTGCCTCTTGACTGTCCTATCACGCATCTGGGCGTCCCGACCCGGCGCCGCCTTATCTGGGTCCTGCGGGAGAAGCCCCTTGCGGCAACCGGCAGGCGCCCCGACTGTTTCCAGGTGTCGTCGTCCGGACCATAGCTAAACCAGCGGACCAGCAACCAGAGGACCCCCTCCTCGTCCCAGGTATGGTCCACAAACCACTTGAACACAAACTTGGACCCACCAGGTTGGCGCGCGTCCGGGACTGCCACTTTCGGTTGCTTGGGTGGGTTCGTGGGGTCCAGCAGTCCCGCCGGCACCACGTGGTCGCCGCTAACCCTGTACGGCAGTCCGTCTTGGTCGATCAGATAGGTTCTCCCGTCGGTCTCCAGCACTTCGTACGTTCCGGTCACCTTAGGGTCGAGCTTTTACTTCCGGGTGTGGTTACGCAGGTACACCCAGTCAGAACGGGTCACTGACACTCGGAGAGGGCTGACTCTCTTGTCATATTCCCCCTTGTACCATGCATGTGTCTTAGCAATCGAGTCTCGTAATTGGGGGAGCTCGGCCTTGAGCGACTCCAGGAACGCGTCCTTAGCCTCGGCCACCGACTGGCCCGCGTCCGGCGTCTTGCCGTCCGGCATCCGTTCCAGGGAGAACTTGCTCAAGCACCGTGTGGTGACCAAGTCCATGGGGGGCTCTCCCGTTTTCCGGTGTGGCCTCGAGTTGTACGAGCGGGTACAGACGACTTGGAAGGCGCAAGCGTTGGTGTCCAGAATGAAGAGACCCTCACATCGGGGGAGCGCCAAGATCGGGGTCGACGTCAAGCGCTCTGTGGGGTACTCGAAGGCCGCCAGGTGGGCGGCATCCAGTGGAGGGAGCACGTGCGGGAGTTTCTTGCTGGTGAGCTTGGTCGGGGGCTTGGAGATTTGCGCCTAATACTTTATGAAACGCCGGTACACGTTACACATGCCCAGGAAACTGTTGAGCTCCGTCTGGTTGCGCGGGAGAAGCACTTGCGCCAGGCTCTTGATGTTCTTCTGGTTCACCGTTAGCTGGCCGGGAAGGACGACATGCCCCACGTACTCGACTTCTTCCTGGAACAGGTGACACTTGGAGGGCTTGAGCAAGACATTAGCCTTTTACAGTAGGAGTAGGACTTCAAGAAGGTGCCGGATGTGATCGTCCACGGTCCGGAAGAAGACAATCACGTCGTCCAGGTACACCAGGCACGTTTGCCACCGTCAGCCGGACAAGATGATGTCGAGCGCCGATTGGAAGGAGGCTGGCACGTTCACCAGGCCAAAAGGGAGCCGGAGAAACCGGAACAAGCCCGTGTGAGACGTGAACGTCGTCTTGTCTCTGTCCTCGGCCGCCACAGGGATCTGCCAGTACCTGGAGTTACATTCCAGGATAGAGAACACCGTGGCGTCGCCGAGGGAGTCCAGGCAGCCGTCCATCTTCTCGATCGGGTAGACATCCTTGACCGTGCGCTTGTTCAGCCGGCAGTAGTCCACGAAAAACCGGAACTGGCCATCTGGCTTGGGCATGACTACCATCGTGAAGGACCACTCGACGTCCGAGGGCTCTATGACACCCAGGTCGAGCTTTTTCTTGAGCTGCTTCTCGATCTCCCGGCGACGGTGTGGTCCAGCCTGGTACGGAGCCGAGTAAACGGGCTTGGCGTCTGGCTTGAGCTGAATGCGGTACGTGGTGGTCTTGAGCTCTCCCGGCTTCCCCGACCACATGCCCTTGAACTGATCCAGGAGTCCGTGCACCTTTCCATGGAGTTCCGTGGGCACACCCGCCCAGCTCACCTCTGCCGTCTCCGGCTCCGTGGTGGGCGGAATAACTGGGGGCGCCGGCGTGTGACAACACGCCCAGCCAGCCCCACCCAGTCGGGGGGGAGGCGAGCCAGGCCGTGTCGCCGGGTAGTCCTGTCCAGGGGCTTACATGAACAAACGGCACTCTGATATAATGGATAGATATACTCGGATATACTCAGATTCCAGAAAAACAAGCCCGATTATGCGTACTCTTATCTGAATGCCGCCGCCATTCTAATGGCTCTGAAGTGGATAAATGGAAGTACAACGTTTCACCAGTCGTCAAACGAAGGCATCCCACTACCTCAGGACACTTTACTCGCCAGGCGGCTCAGAACGCGCGAAGCCGGCAAGAGACACGCAGAAATATGTTAGACGCACACTGGATAGCAGTGAGCCAACTCAAGGCAAGTCGTCGATGGCGATGGTGATTGGAAAACTGGGCGACTTTTCGTCTTTTGTCGCGCGCGGCAGCTGACGGACGGCTTGTACGACTGAGAACACTTCTCAGCCATAAAGGTTAACCAAAGTAGCGAGATGGTCAACGATGCTTCCCCATCTTGCCTGGCATTCGCTGTCGCGAGCGTGACATGGTCTCGCAGAGGTCACGTTCACATGTTCCACCACAACCCGCTCTTCGTCATTTCTTGGAAATCAGCATCGCAAGTACTTCCTCTCTGACGTAGTTGTTGCAGAATCTGATATATTCGGAATAGAATCGCTGTTCTTATTCATATACTACATTTCTTGGTTTCGGATATATATCCTATCCGTACTCAAGATATTGCGTCAAAACTCTTATCTGATTCAAAAAGTTCCAATGTTGAGTATATCGGAGTGGACCGAAAATCGGCAGATTCATAAGCCCCTGGTCCTGCCGGGGAATACCCGCCCCGGAAGGAAACCCCGAAGAGCATACACGCACGGCGTCGACCGGGGGAAGACGCCCCGAGCGGCAAACACGAGTTGTGTGACCGGAAGTTTACTTGCCCGCGTCGAAGGCCTCCAGGCAACACTCACGCCGCGCCCTCTTATCCCCTCCAAAGCCCGTCCGTCCCCCTCCGACCCTCAGAAAACCCCCCTCAAAAACCCTCAAAGGACTCTCAGAAACCCTCTCCTCAGGGCTCATGGGGCCAGTCGCAGCGGAGGACGGCCGAAGTTTCGGACACCGCCTTCAGTTGAGGCGGGGGAAAGGTGCTACGTGACACCCTCTTGGCGCCCCAGTGTCGGCGGCGCGGTGTAATGCTGGTCAGTGGTCCAAGTTGGGTTTACACAAAATTTGGCCCTTAACTGAGGGCCCACCCTGAGATTCACTAGCCCCAGGGAAGTCTCGAGATCGCGGTAGTGGTTGGTGAACCACGGGGTGATCACAAGTTGATCGCCACCTGAGCGATTCGAAATATGCGTCAGTAGGACATATTTCCCTCGCGAGAGCCCGCGGCCGTTTCGGACTGACCGGATCCGATCGCTCATGACGCGAATCAACGTGTCTCCTCTTGACTGGGAGGGATCTGGTTCCCCGAGTGTGGGGGCCAGGTGTCCGGCCGTCACACGGCGGACCCTCCGCCTCGGCCATGGTCGCCTGCAAGTCCAGCTCCTGCCGCGCCGCCAGCTCCTGTTGGACGGCCAGAAGGGCCCCTTGGGAGAGTGTTCGCGCCTCGCCGGTACACGGCTCGGCGACCCCCACTCGGGTGCCATTGGCAAACGTCTTGGTCTTGCGACCCAGGTTGACCAGAAGGGCCGACAAGGACTCGTGCCGGTGCACCTTCTTGTGATGCCCATGGGCCAAGTGCAACCCGTGCTTGGCCGAGAACTCCGCCCGGACCTTGATGAGACATCTACCCGTCGACCAGGTCACCAATTGGACCTCGGTCTGGGCGCCAGGGGGAAGGACCGTTGCGCCAGCCAGCGTCTGCTCGCTCGGGCGAACCCGGGGCTTAGCCTGTGCTTTGTACTGTCGCCCCCTGGCACAAGATGGTAGCCCAGGATGTCCGAGACAGCGCCCGTCGACCACTCGATCTTGCCGTCCTGGGTCAGGATGGCCTTGTTGTATTGGCGCTGGAAGTCACACCTGATGATGAGCGGGACCGAGAGGCGTTTCACAACAATAAACGTAAAATGCGTAGGTTTTTCATGTTCATGCAGGGTGAGAGGGAGTCGAGCGAGAGCCTTGAGAGCCTGCCCCGAAGCATTCACGATCCGGGTTTGGGTCGGCGCACGCCACGCATGCGCGCGACAGCCCGGAGGGAGCAGGTCCTCACTGACGACGCTTGGTCCGGCCCCTGTGTCCACCACCGCGACCACAGCAACCGGGTCCTCAACCCCGAAACTCAATGTGGTCTTGACCTTGAAATTATCCTTCCGCAAGACGAGCAGGGTACCCCGACAGGCACACGGTGTCCATGCAGCTACCTTGGTTCGTAGCCGACGACCGCACCGGCCCAAGAATGAAACTGAGGCCGACACAGGGTCACCCGGGTCTGAAACAGACGGGAGGGCGCCTACAGGCGCACCTTCCCCAGCCCTTTTTCCTATTCCGAGGTATCCGTGGTCGTGGTCTCTTTGTCGGGATGCGAGTCCCAGTCCTCAAGATTCTCCTTGTACAGGTTCTCCTGGATGCTCTGCAGGATCGTGAACAGGAGGTTGTGCACCGTCTTCGGGTCTCGCCGTCCAGGGGAGGCGCCCTTGGCCTGCCGGACTGCCCAGCGGACGGCCTTGGCGATCTGGATACACTGGCGGGCTAGCTTGTCCTTAAGCTCCTTGGGCACCTCCGGACAGGCTGCCGCGATGTGGTCCTCCTTGTTCACAACCAGCACGCCCGTACCCTGTTCGGGCGTTCCCCCCCCCGGGTGACACCGGCCGCGTCCATCCCGGTCTCCGCGACCACAATCACTACCGCACTGCCGCCGATCTCCCCGCCATGGATGCGACGGCCCTCGTGCGGCTCGCCCGCGCCATTGACGTTGGTATTCTTGTGGGAGGCTGCGGCGTCTGCGGCGGCGGCACGGACGGTATCACCATCGTGCCGACGTTGGTCACCGCCTAAAAAAAAAGGGAGTCAGAGAAGGCGTCGGTGATGGCGCCCGACCACGATCGTGCGGCCAATGCAGGGGCGATAGTGGCACCGTCGCCGCCGTGGTCATGATCGTCCCGTCTGCTACCGCCATCACAGCGACCGCGCCGCCGCCGACCGCGGCAACGACATTATTTCCCGTCGTCTAGCTCTTGCTTCCCTCCGTCGCAGACCACGGCGACTCTCGCCGCCACCGTGGCAGTGACGACTGGGCTGCGACCGCGCGCTCTTGGTTGTTGGTCGCTCCAGCCGTGGCGGTGGCGGGGACTTCCGAGTCGTCGAAGCGGCGGCGGCCCTCAAAAAGAAACAGAGAGGCAAACAACCAGCAACCACAAGCAACAAGTCACCACGTCCGCAACAGTGGTCACCCCGACCACCGTGAAGACCCTCCCCGAAACGTCGTCGCAGTCGCCCCGCCGCCCGCCGTAGCGGACCACAGGCATGCCGGTCGCTGTCATAAGCACAACCGCCGCCCCGCCCCCTACGACCGAGTTACAAGCGTGCGTTCGCGTCAGGCGCAGCGTGCAGCTGGCGTCGGGTAGTCCTTTGTTATTTGCTTTAGGACTGCCTTCGTCCTGTTGGTTCCCGAGCCGTACCGCTGCTTCAAAATCAAAACGACGCCCGCCACCCCCACCGCGCTGCCACGACTCGCGCACTCGACCTCAAACGCGCGGCAGAGCGCCGCGCGCTCCGAGTAAATGTTGCATAAGCGCTTCTTTGCCGCCTCGCGCAGCCGCGAGCGGTCTCCGAACAGCTGCTCCAGGTCCCAAATGACCACGCTGTGGGGGAATCCTCCTGTCCGGGGTGACACGGCCCCCGGCATGAGCCGGGGACGGGTCGTGAACAGACAAGTAACACCCCTCTAGTGTCCATTCTACTGCTCCCGAGGATCAAATGAGCCTCAAATGAGGCTCAAATGAGGCTCCCTCTCATATGGCCTGCACACACGGCCTATGTGGGGAGTCTGGGGCACCCCCTCCGAGTTTTCATCGTACGCAGCCGCCGAGTTGGCCCATGGGTCAGTGGACTGCGCTGAGTCCAGATCCATTCTCAGACAAAGCGGCCAAGGCTGGGAACATGGTCACAGAGAGGCATCAAATACAGCCTCATATGAGGGTAATCGGCTCCAATGAGGCGGCCAGTGAACTAGACACCGGGGGGGTAGCGTGGGACAGCCCCCTTGGGCGGGTGTCCAGGGAGCCCGAGGGCCACACACGAAACGACCCCTCTAGAGGGGCGCGGGGTGAGGAGCACCCGATCGGCCCCCCCTGGAGGGGTCTGACACAGCCGAGGGAGACCCACGTCTTCCCGAATCCGGGCCTTTTGGAGGGACCGGGAAGCTTGTGGAAACTTCCGCAATCCGAGCGTAAGCCGGACCGAGATATGATCTCGACGGGGGATAAAATCCCACCGGAATTCTATTCGGGAACTTTGAAAAATCTTGAGATAAGTCCCGAGGTACTGATTCTGGGTAAATCCTGAAATCTAGGAAGTCTCAGTGACTATCCTGCTTCCGCCCGAGACGGGCGGGGGTCCTATTCCAGTGGAAGGGTAATCGAGGATGCTGGGCAGGGGCCACTAGAGGCCCGGGCCTGAGACCGTGGCCCGTTGGGCACCGGTCCTCCCATGGTAGCGCCCGGGGGTCGTGATTGTGCACGTCCTGCGTCTTGTTTCTGAGGTTATATGAGTGTATGCTTTGGGGTCATCGTGCGTATTCGAATAAATCAGCGTTGCATTTGCGTTACTTCCGTCGTTCTGGTGCGCTTCGCGCACGGTGATCCCGGCATTCGCGTTGCTTCTCCTGTGTTCCGCTCCGCATCCTGAGCTGGGTTTCCGACGAGGCTATACCCCGTTTGCTTTGAGGGCAGGATCCATTACATTTGGTGGATCAGCGGGGGACAGGGTGAGGCCCTTCCTGATCAGTCGGGCCGTTCCTGTGTCGTTCTCTTACGGTGGACTTTCTCTCTTTGTCTTACTCTTGGGTGTGACTGTTGCTTTCACTCGTCTATTGGATTCTACAACGGGGGAGTAGGGCTTTCATCTTTATGGATAGCATGAGGGGATTGTTGTCCCGCGCGCAAGGCGCGGGCTCCTCTTCACGAGGCATCCGTGACGGAGCTAGTGAGAGCTCAGGGCCGAGTGGCCTTTTGCAAGACCCTGCTCATGTGGAGGGTCGCGCGCGAGTGACAATGAGAGTGCGTGGCACCGCGAGCGACAGAGGAGGGGACGGTGACGGATTCCCGTTCCCCCCTTCAGTTGAGACCGCCACAAGGGGTCGAGAGCGAGGCTCCCCCAGAGTGCCAGGACCCCTGGGGGGCCGAGGACAAGAGGTTCCGCCCCAATAACAGGGGCAGTATGATGGTCAGGCTCGGCGGGCTAGGCCTGCCGGCCTACCCCATACAACCCCACAAGTCAGTGGGGTTGGGGCTCCGCAGGGGGCCCTTGAAGGGGACGCTTGTTCGGCGGCCCTACGGGATTCACTGGATGCGTTCATTAGCCCGTTACGTGAGCGGCTGTTCTTCTTGGAGACAACGCTCGGGGCCTCCCGACGGTCAAGGCGCCGTCGTCGCCGAATGAGCTCCTCCTTCTCGGATGGGGAGTACTCCGGCGGAGACGGGGGACTTCATGTCCCCCGACGTGCGGAAGCACGCGCCCTAGCGCTCGAGCTGGAGGAAACCCTTCATATTCGACTCCCCGAGAAGATCATCCCTGCGGATGATCGCTATGCCGGGATTCTGGATTGTGTATCGTACGCCTTGGCGAATACGGATTTCCTGTATGACCGGACGATGGCAGACGGCCTAAGCCGTTTGCGTAAGGATGTCTCGGCCACCTTTGGTCGAGACGCAGAGTGGTATGGGACGCCAGCCTTTGGCGTCTTCGAGGTTTCGAACCGCTTTGTTAAAGCGAGGAATGAAAATGATGTGTCCGAGGGCAGAGCCTTCTACCTCCTCCCGGAGCTCACCAAGGGTGACCTCAAACGGGAGTTGTACACCATCATGCCGTCCCTCCAAGGAGGGCGGAGTGGAGAGGTCAGTTCCTATATGGAACTGGTCAACTGGGTTCTCCGCCAATATGCGGACGAGCAGACGCTAAGCGACGAGGACGCTCTGTTCCACAGAGCCTCCCAGGAGGACGGTGAAACAGAGAATGATTTCTACGTACGCCTTAGGGGGTTACGTCGCCTCTGTGGGTATATCAACACAGAGGGGCAGATGAAGAGCCGCTATATGCAGGGGCTCGGTTGGGAGATTCGCGCACATGCGCGCGAACACAACACCGGAAATATGCCGATGGACCTTCTGGTGCAATATGCCCAGAGGAAGGGTGACGTCTGTCGCAGACGTCACGAGGAGCAACAGGCCGAAGAGGCCCGACGGGCCGAGGCCCGTCGAGGGCGTTGAGGCGCACGGCCGACACCTCGCAAGTATGTTACCGAGGCGGTGACAGTCCCAACTAAGGTCGGGGAAGTCCCGTCAGGTCCTTCCCCAACGGGTAAAGGGCGCTTTGGGCAACCAAGAAACTACAATTGCCTCGCATGTAACATGCGAGCACATTTCTTCCGTGAGTGTCCCCGCCTCGACGCGGCGACCAAGGCCCTGGTGAACAAGGCCTACGCGGAGCGTATGGCGGAACGTCCTCAAGAGTAACAGCGCCGTCCAAAGCAGAAAGAAGCAGCCGTGGGCACAAGCCTACGACCGCCTTGGTCGTCTTCGGATGACACTCTACCCCCAGGCGTGGAAGCCGAAGATTTGGTCTAGGAGGACAAGTCCTCGTCGGAAAACTAGTAGCGGGGGCGGTGGTCCCGCCTCCCTCGACAACTCTCAGGGCAACAAGGAGGTACAAGTCTTGCCGTGGAGCCGGGAAGAACTGGCCGAAGCGGCCACCGGGGGTATCTCAAGGGAAACCCCCTGAGGGCACAGCATGTGTATTCATGCCCTCTTCCAGCTATAAGCTAGTCGTCAGGTTATTCCTGACGGAATGTTTCGACCTTACGACACGGGCCATCCTGGATACAGGAAGCAGCCCCACGCTTATAAGCCGGCAGTTACTGCCGGACGACACCCAGCTACAACCGCTGGGTGAGTTGGCATCTATGTTCCATGATGTCAATGGGGGCTAGCTCCCCATTGTTGGTTCAGTGTGTCTCGGTGTGGCCCTTGGGGGCGAGACCTCCTACATCTCCTTTGGAGTTCTAGACAATATGAGTGTCCCAGCTATACTGGGCATCTCCTTTATGCATATCGCAACAAAGAATATTGCGACACAGGAGCAACATGTGGAGCTCCTCAATGGTACCAGGATACCCATCCGAAGAGAGGGTGCCCGCAAGGGGCACCAGGTCGCGTCAGTCAGCGCGGTATGTGCGTGCCCCAAAGGGGGCACAGCCAAGCTGAGGCCGGCACAGAAGACCTGGGTGCAACCCGGGAATATCGCGCACATCCCCGTGAAGAGTACCTACACGGGGCATGGCTTTGTTACGGGGCGACCCCCGTTGTACCACAACCGTGGGATACAGGTCGCGCAAGGACCCGCCATCACGGTAGCGGGGGAGCCATTAATCGTCCAAGTGATGCACTTGGGCGCTACGCCTTTGCGGCTGAAAACCGATATGACCGTGGGTTATATCGACCCCTATGAGGGGCCGACCTATGAGGTGTCCCCAGACGAGCTCAAGGAGCGCGACGGGACATCTAAGGAGGAGAAAGAATCCCCACTCCCAAGAGTGGACGTGTCTTCGGTACCCGACGAATGGTCCGGGGCCCTTAGTGTCCATTCTACTGACCGCCTCATTTGAGCCTCTCAGGCTCATTTGAGCCTATTTTTGATTCCTCTCTGTGACCACGTTCCCGGCCTCGGCTGCTCTCTCTGAGAATAGATCTGGTCTCAGCGCAGTCCATATATCTATGGTACAACTCGGCGGCTGTGTATGGTGAAAACTCGGAGGGGGTGCCCCAGACACCCCAAAAAGGCCTCGTTTCCAGGCCATATGAGAGGGAGCCTCATTTGAGCCCCATCTGAGGCTCATTTGAGCCTCGGGAGCAGTAGAATGGACAATAGGGCCCTCTTGAAGAAACATGCACCCCTCTGGGGGGGTAACTTGGGGCTGATACGCGGTGTAGAACACCGCATTCGCTTGAAGCCCGGGGTTGTCCCCGTGAGGCAACACACCTGCATGGCCGGGCCTTTGGCCCGGGAGAGAGACAAAGCTGAAGTCGAGCGCATGCGCTCGATGTGGGTTATAGAACCCTCCACTGGGGAATGGGCTAGCCCAGTCGATATGGTGCCGAAGCCTGATGGCTCGGTACGCTTTTGTATTTATGACAGAAAGCTGAACTTGATGACCGTCAAGGACGCGTACCCCATACCAAAGATGGATGAGTACATAGATTCCCTAGGGGATGCCAGGGTGTTCTCCACCCTGGACTGCAATGCGGTATACTGGCAGATACCAGTAGCTGAGGAGGACAAACACCTTACGGCGTTCACGTGCCATTTGGGCGCGTGGCAATGCGTGCGCCTCCCCTTCGGGTTGTGCAATGCCCCCGCCACATTTCAAAGGGCTATGGATATGATCTTAGCAGGGGTCAAGTGGCAGACATGCTTTGTATATCTGGACGACGTTATCGTCTTCTCACGTTCCCCAGAGGAACACTTACAACACCTCGATGAGGTGTTGACACTAGGGGTTGTCACGGATATATATCAAAGGAATATATCCAGGCATTATATCCATAGTAATCCGGAATATGGGTCTCGACGACATATTCGGATCTGAGTGTGCTTTTCTGTCCGAGCGTATAATAATCTTCCAGACAGCGCAAGCGGCAGATTATATCGTATTCTCTGGAGATTTATTATAATCGAGTATTTTCGATCGGCATGGGGTCTCCCATGTTTGGAGACGATTTTCGGCGAGGTCACGGTTACGGCGAAGACGGAAGGCTAGCGGAGAGTGGTGAATTTTGGTGTGAGTAACCTGTTACGATGAGGATGCGGGTAGCGACGGAAACCTCCTAGTCAGGAACCTGACAGCGGGTGCGTTCCTCTCGTTGTGTTGCTCGCTCTGTTTGGTACAGAAAGCAGAAATGCAGTTGATGCGAGAACGGCGACATGGGTGAGACACGTGCAAGAGAATACATCGTTCGTCTGGCGGTTTCTAGTACGTACGGTACTTTTTGTGTTTGTTGACGCTGAGGTACGCCCAATATTCGCGAAGTCACAGAGCCTGTTCGCGAAGCAGCGCCAACAGCGACCACCAGATGACCCACTGCCGCCGCTGCTCCCTCCATCGCCGCCTAGTAGACCTTGGGCGGGGTCGGGGCGCCGCCGACGGCCGGCGCCTGCTGTCACACGCCCACGACCTTCGCCACCCCCGGCGCATTATCACTCGACACGGGTGCTGCGACGCTCCCCGCCACTGCCATCCTGTCACCAGCCGCCCCCAAGCCGCCGTGCCGTTCTTGAGCTCGGGCTGGGTGCCTCCAGCGGCTGCGGAACACTTACCCGCCCATACCCACCACCTACCCACAGTCGTCACATTTACCTCGGGCAAGGGCGCTGTGCCGGCAAACGACGGCGTCAGCTTTCACGCCTCCGCGACCTCGCCGTCCAGATCCATGGCGGTGTTTTGCGGTGTCGAAAGGGTGACGCACACGGCTGTAGCCAGATTTCCCTAGTCCGCCGGCCCCCCTGCAGTCGCCGTCTCGTGGAAATTGTTCAAAAGGGGGCCCCGCCGACCGCCACAGGCGACTGTCACACCTCCGCCATCCCTCGCGCGTTTTCGGCCATTGCAGGAGTGGCCGAAGGCTCCGAGACCGAGGTTGGCGTCCGGTGGTCACGTGGAGGGCGGTTGGCGACGGCTCAAGCGCCGGCTTCTTGTGGAATTGAGAAAGCAGCGCCAAGGCTATCCGTCTGTTGCGGGCAGGGAGCAGTGGAAAGAACCGGCTCCAAGAAGCCTTGAGGGGGTGAGCGACGGCAGGCGCACGCCAGCACCGGCCACAAAGAGGCCAGAAAGCGCCGGATGCCAGCAGCGTACTGGAGTGAACCGGCGATAGCCGTGGTATCGTTAAGATCCATCCACGTTGTGTTCAACCTCCGTAACGCCAGCACAGAACGACTATCGTATCCTATTGCGTGCTTCGCGGAGCCGCCTGTACGGGGGCAGTTGGGACTTTGAAAACAAGAACAGCTCTCCAGTAGTAGTTCACTGCTGTTGTGCTATCGAAGTGCGGCTCCTGTTGCTGTAGTTAGGTCATCGATCGAATATAAGCCATTATATTCGGATAGGATAGTAGTATCCGAATATGAGTATATTCCGCTTAATAATCCAGCTTGGTGAGGTTATAATCTGATCCTGATCTTGAAAGATGAGAATTATAATTGTCCGGAGACGGTGGAACGCAGCGTATCCGTATCCCATTTGGGCAAGAAAACAGTATCCTGACAACCCCTGGTTGACACGTGTAGGAAAGGCAGGGGTCACTCTGAAGATCGAAGTCCCCCGAGAGAAGGAGTCGGCACACTGCTACCCCCAAGGGGGTAAGCCCGACGAGTCCGCGCATGCCGGCCGGGCCCTAGGGGCACGTAGGCCGGGCGCGACACACCACCCCACAGGGGTGGCCTTAGGACGACGGGGGCGGAGGCCGAAGCGGCAGGGGGCGACGGGGGCTCTGGAGCCACCATGAGGCCAACACGGGCCGACCCAGCGTCGGCCAAGTCCCGGTCCAAGGGTCGGATACGGAGGGCGGCGTTGACATCCCTACCGTAAGAGAGGCGGGGATCCCCCAGACCCTCCGAACGGACCAAGGTCCGCTCGTCATCCAACGTCTTGGCGCAATGGAAGACCCCTAGGGGTCCCCCTAGCCACGGAAGTCACGTAGGCGCCGCCCGCTCCTCGATAATCCGGAGGAGGTCGAGCCCGGCCTCAAGAAGAGGTCGGGCCGAAGGGTCGGCCGAGCACAAGCCCTCGGGCGTCAGGTCCGCAAAAGGCGACCAAATGGCTAGAGGCGGACGCCAGATGTGTCCATGGTGGAGACTGCTTCCTAAGAAGACATCCGCCACCTCGACGGCCTAAAGGGGCGCCAACATCACGTGACAGGGACCCCAAAGGGGCTCGCCCATGAGCTGACTCCCCTGGAGTGCCACCATCTGGGGCACCCGCGCAGACGTACCTCGGGGCACTTGAATGTGCTCCCATCACACTGGTGTGGTGGGATACAGGGCCTTGCGGCCGACCACAGGTACGTCGCGCACCTCAAGCTTTTCATATAGCTTAAGAAAGTGGAGGGAGGTGCGAACCGTCCACTCCCCTATCGCACCCGGCAGATAAAAGCCGCGGTCCATCTCCCCTTACGTCGACATTACCGGTACACCGCTGCGACTGGCAGGCGCCCCGAGTGTTGCCAAATGTCATCCTCCGGCCCGTATCCGAACCACCGTACCAGCAACCACAGGACTCCCTCCTCGTCCCTGGTGCGGTCCACGAACCGCTCGAACACAAACTCGGACCCACCCGGTTGGAGCGCGTCTGGGACTGCCACTTGCGGCTGCTTGGGTCGGTTCCCGGGGTCCACCGGTCCCGCCGGCACCACGTTGTCGCCGAGAACCCGGTACGGCAGTACGTCTTGGTCGATCAGGGAGGTTCTCCCGTCGGTCTCCAACACCTCGTACGGTCCGGTCACCTCAGGGTCGAGCTTGTACTTCCGGGTGTGGTTCCGCAGGTACACCCAGTCACCACTGGTCACCGATACTCGGCGAGGGCGGACTTTCTTGTCATAGTCCCTCTTGCACCGGGCTTGTGTCTTGGCAACCGAGTCCCGAACTTGGGGGAGCCAGGCCTTTAGCGACTCCAGGAAGGCGTCCTTGGCCTCAGCCACCTACTGGCTCGGTTCCGGCGTCATGGCGTCCGGCATCCGTTCCAGGAAGAAGTTGCTCAGGCGCCGTGGGGTGACCAAATCCATGGGGGCCACGCCCGTTGTCCGGTGAGGCCTCGGGTTGTACGCCAGCGCCAACACGGAGACGAGCGCGTCCCAGTTGTCCTGGTGATCCTCGATGTAGTGCATGAGCATGTCCACGAGCGTCTCGTTGAAGCGCTCGACTTGGTCATTGGTCTGCGGGTGGTACGTGGACGTGTACAGGTTCCGGATGCCCATGATGCTGCACACACCCTGGAAGAGCAGGGAGGCAAACTGGGGTCCGTTGTCCGTCAGGACTGTGTCCGGGGGCCCATACACGGAAATCCAATCCCGGCAGAACGCCGACGAGACGTCAGTCGCGGTGATGCCAGCAAGGGGGACGGCGCGGACGAGCTTAGAGAACCGGTCTACGATGATCAGGAGGAAGACGTTCCTGGTTATGGTCTCTGTCAGGGGTCCGAGGAGGTCCATAGACAGGCTCGCGACGGGGTCCGTCGCCGGAAACAACTCGAGCATCTCCGTGCGTCGCCTTGGTGCAATCCAGTTCCTGGAGCAAGACGCACAACTGGCCACCCAGTCGTACACGTCCGCGGCCATGGACTCCCAGTAGTAGTGGCGCCTGATGGCGGCGTACATCCGGTTAACCCCAGGATGACCAGCGCGCACCACGTCGTGTTCCAACCGCAGGACGTCCTGGAGCAGGGTGAACGGGACGTACACTTGAGCAGCACCGTCTAGGGGGGCCACACGCACCAGGAGCCCCTCTTCTGTCTCCGAGAAGCGGGAGTGCTCGTTCTGGTCCATCTTATCCCGTAGATATTGGCACCGCTGGTCCTCCTTCTGCGCCGCCAGCATACGCGCGAGCGTGACAGGTTGTTCCTTGTCTGGCTCCCCGTAGTTCGGCGCCACCTAGCCACGGGGAGAGTCAGCCAGAGCGAGACAGGGAATCTCTTCCGGGATGACGGACCGATCCGGCGCCAGCGTCGGGAGCCGCGAAATGGCGTCGGCACAGTGGTGCTCCCTTCCCGGTCTGGTGCATACCTTTTACCGGAACTCCGATAACCGGAGGCGCCAGCGAGCGACCTGGCCTTGGGCACTGTCCATGTTCAGCAGCCAGCGTAAACTGGAATGGTCCGTCCGGATCAGGAAGTCTGGACCCTCGAGGTAGGGGCGGAGAAGAAAACAGGCCCAGACCACGGCCAGGCATTCTCGGTTGGTCGTGGAGTAGTTTTGCTCGGCTGGGATGAGGCCCCGGCTGTAGTAGCCGACCGGGATGATGCTCTTGTCCGGTTGTTGCTGCAGGAGGGTACAGCCGACTTGGACGGCGCAGGCGTCTGTATCCAGGATGAAGAGACCCTCCCGTCGAGGGAGCTCTAGGATCGTGGTCGACTGCAAGCGCTCCTTGTGGTACTCGAAGGCCGCCAACTGGGCGGCATCCAGGGGAGGGAGTACGTGTCGGAGTTTCTTGCGTGAGCCTGGTCAGGGGCTTGGCGATGTGCGCGTAATCCTTGATGAAACGCCGGTACATGTTACACACGCCCAGGAAGCTCTTGGGCTCCGTCTGGCTACGCGGGGGAAGCGCTTTACCAAGGCTCTTGATGTTCTTCTGGTTCACCATCAGATCCCCTGGACGGACGACATGTCCCAGGTACTCCACCTCTTGCTGGAACAGGTGGCACATGGCGGGCTTGCGTGAGACGCCGGCCTTTTACAGCAGGAGGAGGACTTCACGGAGGTGCCGGATGTGATCGTCCACGGTCCGGAAGAAGACAATCACGTCGTCCAGGTACACCAGGCACGTCTGCCACCGTAAATTGGACAAGATGATGTCGAGAGCCCGCTGGAAGGGCGCTGGCGCGTTCACCAGACCAAACGGGAGCCGGAGAAACCGGAACAAGCCCGTGTGAGACGTGAACGTCATCTTGTTTCTGTCCCCGGCGGCCACAGGGATCTGCCAGTACCTGGTGTTAGAGTCCAGGGTAGAGAACACTGTGGCATCTCCGAGGGAGTCCAGGCAGTCGTCCATCCTCGGAATCGGGTAGACATTCTTGACCGTGCGCTTGTTCAGCCGTCGGTAGTCCAAGCAAAACCGGAAGTGGCCACCTGGATTGGGCACGAAGAGCACTCGGAAGGACCACTCGGCGTCCGAGGGTTCTATGACACCCAAGTCGAGCATTCTCTTGACCTGCTTCTCGATCTCCAAGCGACGGTGCGGACCAGCCCGGTACGGAGCCGAGTACGCGGGCTTGGCGTCTGGCTTGAGCTGGATATGGTGCGTGGTGGCCTTGAGCTCACCCAGCTTCCCCGACCACATACCCTTGAACTGATCCAGAAGACCGTGCACCTTTCCATGTAGCTCCGTGGGCACGCCCGCCCAGTTCACCTCTGGCGTCTCCGGTTCCTTGGGGGGCGGTCCAACCGGGGGCTCCGGCGGACCTTCGGCCTTGGCAATGGCCGCCTACGTGTCCAGCTCCTGTCGCGCGGCCAGCTCCTGTTGGACGGCCAGAAGGGCCCCTTAGGAGAGGGGTCGCGCCTCGCCGGTATACGGCTCCGCGACCCCGACTCGAGTGCCCTTGGCAAACGTCTTGGTCTTGCGCCCCAGGTTGACCATGAGGACAGAGAAGGGCTTGTGCCGGTGCACCTTCTTGTGGTGCCCGTGGACCAAGTGCAACCTGTGCTTGGCCAGGAAATCCGCGCGGCTTTTGATGAGACAACTGCCCGTCGACCGGGTCACATCCTGGACCTCTGTCTGGGCACCAGGGGGAAGGACCGTTGCGCCGACCAGCGTCAGCTCGTTCGGGCGAACCGGGGGCTTAGCCTGTGCCTTTTACTGTCGCCCCCTGGCGCCAAGATGGTAAACCGGGAAGTCCGAGACAGCGCCTGTTGAGCACTCGACCTTGCCGCCCTTGGGCAGGATGGCCTTGGTGTACTGGCGCTGGAAGTCACACCCGATAATGCGCTGGACCGAGAGGCGTTTCACAACAATAAACGGGAAATGCATAGGTTTGTCATGTACATGCAGGGTGAGGGGGAGTCGAGCGAGAGCCTTGAGAGCCTGCCCCGAGGCATCCACGATCCGGGTGCGGGTAGGCGCACGCCCGGCATGGGCGCGCCAGCCCGGAGGGAGCAGGTCCTCGCGGAAGACGCTTGGTCCGGCCCCTGTGTCCACCACCGCGGCCACAGAAACCGGGTCCTCACCCCCGAAACTCAAGGTAGTCGTAACCTTGAAATTATCTTTCCGCAAGACGAGCAGGGTACCCCGACAGGCACACGGTGTCCATGCGGCTACCTTGGTTCGTAGCCGACGACCGCACCGGGAAAGGAATGCAACTGAAGCCGACACAGGATCACCGGGGCCTCGAACAGACGGGAGGGCACTTGCGGGCGCACCTCCCCCACCTCGTTTCCCGATCCCGAGGTACCCGTGGTCGTGGTCTCTTCGTCGGGATGGGAGTCCAAGTCCTCAGGACTCTCCTTGTACACGTTCTCCTGGATGCTTTGTAGGATCGCGACCCGGAGTTTGTGCACCGTTTTCGGATCCCGCCGTCCAGGAGAGGCGCCCTTGGCCTGCCAGTCAGCACAGCGGACGGCCTTCGCGAACTGGATCCCCTGGCGGGATAGCTTGTCCTGGAGATCCTTGGGCACCTCCGGGCAGGCTGACGAGATGTGGTCCTCCTTGTTACACAGCCAGCACGCCCGTACCCGGTTCGGGCGTTCCCCCCCCCGGGTGACACGGGGCGTAGAGGGCGTCACAAACCCGCGCCAGCCCCCCGGGCGACCACCGGCCTGGGACGAGGACTAGCCCACGGCCAGAACCGGCGTCTTGGGTCCTGCCGGACTAGACGGTCGTGCCAAGTACATCTTGGGGGGGGTCGGCTGGAGTCGCTGGAGCGCCTTAACCTGTTCATGTTTGCCCTGGGTGAACGACGCGAGCTGCTGCAGGGTGTGCTCCGTGAACTGGAGGTTGTACTGCTGGGCGTCCACCTGCAAGTGCTTGGGTAGCCCCTGGGTGAACGCCATCTTGATCCGGTACTCGCCGTACACGTTGCCGCAGGCCTCCCCCAGGTCCCGCAAACGGGCCGCGAAGGCATCAGGTACTTCATGGGCGCCCAGGGAGGCGCGGTTCACGTCCGAGACGGCTTTTTTCAGGGTGATAGAGTCTGCGTAATTAACCAGGAGCCAGTGCACCGCCTCCGGGAAGGATGCGACAGTCCGGCCCGGGATGTGCCCGGCCGTGTCACGGAGGATCTTGTTGAACCGAGTGGCGGCTGCCCCGGTAAGGAAAGGAGCCGACCAGGTGAAGGGCATTGCCCTCCCAGACATTGCTGTTGTTGCAGGCCCGGACAAACCGGCGCAAGAAGGATAAGAGTTCGGCTGGCTTTGTCCAGTCAAAACGAACCCGGTCAATGGAAACCCGTAGTTTCTTCCGGTCTTAAGTAATCCGTAGACGCATCCGGCTAGTGAAGGTCTGGTTCTGGTTGTCCAGACGGTAGGAGTGCCAGTCGGTCACCGTGTTGATCAGGTTGTCCCCGACCTTGTGGACAGGGATCTGGAAATCCACCAGTGTCCGCCGGAGCGTCTCCCCGTCACTCCGGGAGCATGCGTCACTCGAGGAAGACCGGGGGCGACGACGCCGATGGCTGCGCCGGCTCCGGCGCGACCGACGGTCCCGGCGAGATTCCCCACTGGTGCTCCTGTCCGGTCCCCCGTCGTCACCTCCGCCTCCACCTGACACCGCCCGGTTCCCTGACGACCCCAGACCAGCGCATGGGGAAGCCAGCCTGCCGGGTGTTCGCCCCGTGGTCAGCGTCTCGACCGCCGCAGCCATGTCCGCCCGGAGGTCCTCGCGGAGGGATTCCAGGCAGGACATCATGGCCGGAGAGGAAGCGACGTCAGGGGGGACACCGCTCGCATCACGTCGACCCGGGCTAGCTGCAGTCGGGGTCCACTCCTTCTTGCCCTTGGACGTGCCGGTTCCCGCCACCGCGGGTCTCGGCATCTCGGTCTTGACGGTCTTTGTCACCCGGGAGGAACCACCAGGCCCAGCCACGTCAGCCAGCGTCTGCGGGGGCGGAACCAGACCCGAGGAAACAGGTATCCCAGCCCCAGCCGTAGCCGGGGGCGTGTCCGTCGACGTACGCAGGGGAGACGTCTCCGCAGTAGAGGAAGTCGGGGTAGGCATAGTGGTCTCTGGCGCCCAACAACCAGGCGAACCGGGAGAAACGTACGACCAAGAAAGAAGGGGTGGCAACGAGGTACAAGGTGGGAATCCCGACACGAGTCGGGAAATTGTAATCCCGTCCGGGCAAGGCCATGCACACGAGAGCTCACCCGTTACACGGGAGAGATCGCCCGTTACACGCGAACCGGCACCGGATGTCAGCCAGAAAATCCCCTGCTGCTCCAACAATTTGTCGCATAAAACGCCGGGTCACCCCAGCCCACAGAAACAGATAGGGACACCTGCCCAGCTGAGGTAACCCACCCGCTCACCCTTGCTCTACTCTCGTCCGGTGACACGGTCACCTAGGAAAACACCCGAAGGCGCGAAGAGGGAGGCGGGAGGTGAGAACGCAGTTATTTTTTTGTGGGGAAGCCGGAACACGGGCGCCCCGCTGTCCCCTTAAGCTGCCCGAGCAAGCGGGCCCAAATGGCCCCGAATCCCACACAGTAGCCTCCCCATGGGGAGATCTGGGGATCCATACCAGTGGACCCCCCTACTGTCAAGCAGATACATCAAGCAATAAACACTCGCATGCAAACGACCCACAATCAATCAAGATATCAGCAAGCAAGGAAAAGGCCACCTGTCCAATCCGGGACACGCCATGTCATCCCCGACGATCGGTGCCCCGCTGGAAACCGTACCGGCCAGTGCCGCGGCCAAGCATCGCGTTATGCGATACGCCGACCCGACCGAGCCCATAGTAGGACCGCGATGGAAGGTCAGTTTTCTTGATCCGACTTACGCAAAATCGCCCCGACCCGACTGTAGCGGTCGGGGGTCCCACGGCTGGAAGGGGCGCGGCCCCTCAGCTGTGGACAGCACACCCTCGGGGCGGCCCCAAAATATCCCGATCCGTGCCAGCAAGGGAATGACCTGTCCGAATCTCAGGGAGATCGGATCTGGTCGGGGGAGGGGTTTTTCCCTCGTTGTTTTCCCAACCCCCCTACTACTTGTTTGAACTTTTCGCTTTGGAGGGATTTATCTGTTTGGCGCATTTGGGGTGGCTACTTTGGCCGCCGGCGTTCGGGTTGGGAGGTGTTTATTGACAGTGGGGAGGTCGTCCCC
>Ga0209186_1000982_pt1 | contig 21869 bp, 16 predicted proteins | sample SidtaG_FD_187426 | JGI IMG/M metagenome (GOLD analysis project Ga0209186, IMG submission 187426) | Marine algal microbial communities from Sidmouth, United Kingdom - Sidmouth_Male2 metaG (SPAdes) (version 2) | ecosystem: Host-associated > Algae > Red algae > Unclassified | place: Sidmouth...
AATACTTGAAAGTAAACAAAAGCCCCAAATTCACAAGCAAGCTAATAAAAAGCCACTTTTTTCGCTTCGGCTTTTCCTCAATACTGCCCATGCGTAGTGCCACAAAATAATCAACAACAGTAGAAAGTATGATAAGTAACGCATATTCAGCCTTCCAACACATATAAAAATAGTAGCTGGCTGCCAATAAAAATATCCATCTAAATTTATGAGGAATCAAAAAATAGAGGATAATCACGATAGGAAAGAAAAGGGCAAACGCCAAAGAGTTAAATAACATTAGCTACGGTCTATGTGAAAAATGTAAGTTTTTTTAGGATCGCAAATTTACGAGAATTTTTTGTCGATTATACAGAAACCTTCCCCATCTTAGCCACATATAAATTTTTAGCATAATCAATTACACTTTTATAAGGATATTTTAGCTGACTTATTGGTTTGGTAGAGTATAAACGAGGAACTTGGTCGGGAACAATAGGGGCTTTGACACCAACTAATTTAATGAAACTTGCGGCACTCTGTAAGACAAATTTAGGGATAGGAACAATACGAGTTTGCTTTTGAATCGCAGTACTAATCGCTTGTATCAACTCTTCATAACTATAACCTTCCGAACCATTCAAAGTAATTACTTGATTCTTACAAGAAGGATCTTCCATAAATTGACACGTCAAATCAATACAATCATCAATATGTATCGGATACATTTTACTTTCTACGCCCGAAGGACAAAACACATTACTTTTATACAAAGTATCATCAATCAGCTTCTCAATACCTTCTTTCTTATTCAATCCAAATATCTCACTTGGTTGAAAAATAAGCCAATTATCAAAATTTTTCTGAATGTATTTTTCGGCTGCCAACTTAGATTCTCCATAAGCCCCACTACCTTCCACAGCCGTCCGAGAACTAATAAAAACGAACCTTTTAACTTGGTTTTTTTTGGCAGCATCTACAAGGTAAGCGGTACTATCATAATTAACCGCATAATAATCCTGCTTTTTGAGCGCATGTGTAACAGCGGCTGTGTGCAAAATCACATCCGATTGCTGAACACAATCATCAATAAAAACCTTATCCAAAATATCGCCTTCAAGTTTTTCATCTAAGGCAATGTCTTTGAGACGATCCAACGAACGACTGATGCCAATAAAATGATACTTTGAGGAATCTAATTTATCCAACAAATGTTGTACAAGATTAGACGAAGCCCCCGTTATCAACAACCTTTCCTTCCCCATATCAAGATGATTTTTCACTAAACTCTCGAATACGATAGATAATCAAATTCCGAATAAATTCAAGGATTGCCCCCACTTTGACAAAAGATTTTCGGTTTTCCAACTCCTTAAAAATGACAGGAAATTCCTCAAATTTCATCTTATAACGACGCACATTAATCATAATTTCTGCATCCACAAACCAATCATCAGACGAAAGCTTCATCTTTTGATAAGCCTCTTTCTTAAAAAACTTAGGCTTAGAATTCGCATCTCGCACTTTGAAATTTGGAAAAAGAATTGTGAAAAAAGAATTATACACACCCGAAATCAATCTTCTATAAAACCCATCATGGCGAGTTTCTCGATACGATTTGACCATATCAAGGTCTTTTTCCTTAATTAGCTTATAGCCCGTTTTGATACTCTCAATAGGAAACTGTCCATCACCATCCATCACACAAATAATGTCTCCATCTGCTTCCGCCAATCCCGAGCGCATATCCCAGCCCATCATGCCCTCTTTAGGCTTTGCAATTGGTTTAAGCCGGTCATCCTTAGCAGCCAGGTCAAATATTATATCCTTTGTCCGATCATCAGAGCCAGGAATATAATTACCAACCAAAACCATCTGCCAACTCGAAGTCATCGGCTCTATGACAGTTTTTAATTTTTCTATAAAGTCAATGATTTCCTCTTCTGCACGATAACAAAGTACGACAATTGACAATTCTATCTGTTTACCCATTGATTATTGTTAGCTATATTTATTTATTAGGAATAATCTTAATGCTTAATTGTAGGAACAAAGGTATAAATAAGAGACGAATTAGAACCCATAAAACGGTCTATTATCTAAATCTTCAAATCATATAGTTTATATATATATGGATTTTATACAAATAAGCAATGTGAAATTCATTCGTCAGTAAGCAGTATAGAGGAATGTTTGGGGGACTTAATGATTGATTATATTAAAATGATAGTTGCTTCCGTGAATTCCAGCCTCTTAATTTCTCAGAGATTCCAGCTTATCCCCCTTTGGAGAGGGCGAAGGGGAGGAATCCATTTTTGAACTGTTATTATGACCAAATTAAACCATCAAGAACCAGTGTTTTTTTGTGTTTAGCACTGTTTAGACCGAGATTTTTTTTTTAGACACACCAAAAAAATGTTTTTTTCTAAATTTATATATAAGTGCCATTATGCTACACAACCCCCACCCAAAAACAAAAAAGGCTCACCAAAAACAATTGGCAAGCCCTCAAAAATAGGATGATAAGGATTTTTTTAGAATTTTTTTTGATAGCTTTTTTAAGGAGAGAACGGTTCATCTTTCATCGCAAAGCATGCGCTCGCTATCCACTATTATGGCTAAGGAACAACCAAAATTCACATAAGAACCGAACTACAGTACCACAGCACTAAGAACTACAGCACCAAAATAAAGCCATACCGCTACTATCGAGTCTATCTTTCACCGTCAGAACCTCTGTATTTCTTGGTCATTAAACGAAGCTGATATGTAAGAAACACAATACCCAAAAAAACTTCGCAAACCTTGCCTAAAACCATTGCGCCCCGTGCGGTTTAAAAAATGCAGAGAAAAAGAACCAAAAACAAAGGCAAAAACCATCCAAAATAGCCTCGATAGTAGCGGTATGGTGGCAGTAGGGGCAGACCCATGTGTCTGCCCGCAGCGCAGGCAGCCACCATAATAGCGAATAGCGAGACCCTACGCCAAAACGAAGCAAAAAACAGTCCGCTCCAAAAAAAAATCAAGTCTGTGGCAAACACTCCTCTAACTGATTCAACTGAAAATTAAAAGTAATATACAAAATACTAAAACCAACCGCCAAACCCGTCACAATCGTAGACCAAGCCGTCCATTCCGCCAAGCCCGCACGCTCCAAAATCACCACCAACGAAATCCCCATAAACAACAAACGACTAAATTCCAAAGGAATCGCCCATCGTTTTGCCTGCAAAATTCCACCCCAACTCACAATCATGCCAAAAATTCCAGTACTCATCACCAAACGATCAATCGGCGTAAAAGGAAAAGTCATATTAATCGTCACAAACAAAAATGCCAAACCCAAGACCACTTGCAAAACCAAATAAGGCTTCGCATTTTTGAACTGCATGCTCGTATATTTTACCTGTTGTTGCTTGTTATACCCAATCGGCTTGCTCATATCATAAGGAGGCAACCCTCTCGGACGCCAACCCAACGGCATAAACCACAAACGAATCTTGTCCCACCAAAAAGGCGCAGCCACCGCATCATCCCAAAGCTGCTTCCAATACTGAAAATTCACAAAAATCGGGTCCCAAGTACGAGGCGGATGCGTAATTCCATAACAAACCTCCTCATGTTCTTCCTCAAAAGTCCCAAAAATCTTATCCCAAATAATCAAAAATTCTGAATAGTTTTTGTCGATATACTGAGGATTGACCCCATGATGCACACGGTGATGCGAAGGCGTAACAAAGTATTTTTCAAACCAACCCAGCTTTTTAATGACCTGTGTATGGTGCCAATACGCCATAAACAAATGAATCGCTGCCATTGAATACACCATCTCAGGCGAATACCCAATCAGTACCAAAATCCAATCAAAAAACAAAAATTGGAACAATCGCTGCGTAAAACTTGCCCGAACACCCACAGAAAGATTCAATTCTTCCGAAGAATGATGGGGCATATGCGCTGCCCAAAAAATATTAATCGTATGTCCCACACGGTGAAACCAATAAAAAATAAAATCTTGAAGCAACAACAAAATAATCAGCGAATACCAAGTCGCCTCAATGTGAAAAGGCGCAAACTGATACAACCAACCATACCATTTATACACAAAAAAAGCCACCGCCAAATTGACGCACTGATTACCAATACCAGTCCCTAAATTTGTAATTGTATCTTGAAAAGAGTAGTGTCCCTTATTGTTCCGCAAACAATAAATGATTTCAAAAAAAAGTAAAAACACGACCATAGGCGTGATAAAAGCATAGACATTCATAACATAGATTTTATTTTATTTATAGGGAAATAAAGTAAATCATATGCGCTGATAGCACAAACCAAAATTTAAATAAAAAGGATTTCTAAAATCACCCACTTAGGATAAATAGGCATTGATTATCAAGAAGATACGTCAATGAAAACTGATTTCGTGTATTGGGGAAGTTAGGAAATTAGGAAACCAAAGCATCAAAAAACTTATATGAACTAAAACAAACTTAAATCACTTATATGGTTGCAAACTACAAAAACCACTTAAACCACAAAAACCAAAATCACCACCCCTTCATCTCAATACTCAGCAACTCATCAACCATCCTCATCCATTCCCGTTGAGAAGGCTTATCGAGACTATACTGCGTTTCTCTATCGTATTTAGTTTGTGTTTTTTTCCACTCGTCCAACACTTTTTGAATGGAGCGTTCAAAAGCCTTAGCCTCATTACAGCGAAAAGTTCTTTTAGAAAGTTCCTTGCGAAGATTGCGAGCAAAAACCTCCGTAATATCAAAATGAAGCTGTTCGTGCGCCAAATAATTTGTGGTACGAGCATTATCCTTGACCCAAGACTCATCTTTCAAAAAAATAGACTTCACCTCATAATTCAACAGCCCATCCTTACAATGATACCTATATTGAATGACCGAAGAAGTCACTGCCGCAATCCGCCAACTATCTCGGTCGGGCTGTGCCTGAAAATCATCCCAGCTCAACCGCCTTTCTGACCATTCAATACGCTCTAAATTATTGATTTCCGAAGCAGGAACTATCCGAAATTCAGGCACACAACTCGGAGCAACAAAATAGCTCAAAGACAATAACATACAGAAAAATATGGGAATCAGGTTTAGCATACAGTAACAACGTTAAAACATTGAGGTTGTTTGAATACAAGCAGAAAATAATATAATTTCTTTGTTAGAAAAAGCCAAGCTAAGATGAGCTTATATGGACTTATATAACTTATATTTCATATTCACGGGTTAGAAAAATAGTTTCACATATGAATGAATTATTTTTTAATTAAATATATTTATGTCATTCATTATTAGATGTTTAGCGAATCAAAACTTCAGATAATAGTATTTTTCCTTGACCTAAAATAGAGTTAGTCATTTGTTAGTAAAAATTGCGATTAAAAAGGAAATACTGTTTGAGCGCAGCGAGTTTATTTCATTTCAGCTTTTTTTGCTAACAAATGGCGTTAAAACTATATTTTAAGTCCGGGCGGCGTTCCGCTTGATTTTTGCTTCTTTGTATCAAGACAAAGATGAAAGAATGAAGAGAAACCATGATTTTAGGGTATTTCAACCCTTGATTTGCACATGTTACAAAATTACGTTTTACAACCCGTGAATATGAGTTATATGGTGAATTCAAAATTCATCATCAATAATTTTCTGCAAATCATTGGCTTCTTCATCTGATATAGTTCCTGCATATGCCAAAACTTTCTGGACATTTGAATCATTAGTAGCCATGTTTTGCTTGATGAACCCGATAAACTCTTGAATTTGATACAAAAGTTTAGGATTTTTGATTTCTTCCAAATCTAAATGGATTTTTTCGATGATGGTCATAGTAATTCCTTTATTTGGCAATTGGATTGTGTCTATAAATATAGTCTATTTATCTGACTCAAGCTCACATTGAGAGCAGTTTATTGTTGCTATAAAAAACTTATATAACATTGGTTATTGAGCGTAGTCGAAATGATATGGTGAAAAAAACTATCATAAAAAATATACCAAAATCAAATAGTCTCCAACCGCATCGTATCAAGATGCTCCGCAGCCTTCTCCGCATCCAACAAATGAGACTTAGATAAATAATACGAAGGCAAATTCTTATGCACATAAATACAAGAACCATCTCGCACCTTATCAATCACAGGCTTAATATCCTGACGAGTCAACGACAAACAGCCCCAACTTCTACCCAAACGTCCATGCTTCCTAATAAAATCCTGACTCACATAATCCGCCCCATGCATCACAATCGCCCGTTCCCTTGCTCGACAATTAAAGCCCTTTTCAAAGCCATCTAAACGCAATGAATAGCCATATTTACCCGAATACGTCTCCGCAGCCTTATAAAAACCCAAACTACTCTGATGAGATTCTGGCGTATTTGAGAAATTTTCAGCCATATTCCAGCCCGTCTTTTTACCATGCGCCATAATTGTGTGGTGCTTCAACGTCTTCTTCTTTAAATCAATAACATAAAAACGCTTTTTTGTCGAAGGTTTATCATAATCCACAATAGATAGCACATCTTTCTTTACCAATTTATCCTGACTGTCCAAATTCAGATAACCCACCATCCCCAATTTAAAAGTGTTAAAAGACAAATTATACTGAGCCAATTCACAACTTTTGTATAAATTTTGCAAATAATTTTCTAATTTATGAGAACGAGCCTCTTCCAGTGTAGCAGAAGTTGCCGAGCTACTCAATTCGCTCAAAGAATCATCTATTAGTTTTGTTGATGATTGTATAGATAAAGGAATACCCATAGTAAGTAACAAAATACCAAAAACAACAGTATATTGAAAGATTGATTGTATGATTTTCATAGATATAGTGCAAAGTTTTTTTATGTTAACGAAATGAAACGAAAGAAAGCCGAAAATTAACAAATATTTTCGACCCAATACGATAAAACAAGGGTTTATTAGATGACAGCTAACTCATTTTGTTTAATTTACAATACGAAAAGGCAGGTTTTTTTGCTGCATTCTGATTAAATAAAAAGAAAATAAGTAATGGTTAAGAAATAAGTTCCCGATTTATGGCAAAGAGATTTTTTGATAGACAAGGCAAAAAACGTAGGCATAGCAGGGCTATGACGAGGCTTTTTAACGCAGTATATCAGAAAATATCGCCGCCAAAATGAGGAAGTTATTTTTTTATCATTACTAAGGAGAGAACGGGGAGATGCTCCGTCGTCACACACGGGCCCGCTATCCATTAAAGGAAGGCAAACACACCAAAAGCCACGCCAATCTTCCTATCATTTCTATCGGGTCTAGGTCGCTGTGGACAGAACAGTAAATAAACGTACATTCTATGAAAAATAGACCTGATAGTAGTGGTATGGTGGCGTGGTTGGTAGGGGCAGACCCATGGGTCTGCCCGAAGCGCATGCAAGCCACCATAAGAACGGATAGCAGGGACTTCCGTCACGACGAAGCAATCAAACGTTCTCTCCAAAAAATAAAAAAATAATTGTCACTTGTCACACAGTCACCAGTCACTTGTCACCAGTCACTCGTCACTTGTCACCAGTCACCCAACACAACATACTATGAAAAAAAAAGTAACCCTTCTACTTAGTTTTTTGATTAGCTGCTCGCTCTATGCGACCATTCACACAGTAGAAGCCCTCGAAGCCGTTTTTGAACCCAGTGAATTGAATATTGCATTGGGCGATACCATTCGTTTTGTATGGATAGAAGGCAACCACGCCATTGTATCGGGAACGGACGGCATAGGCGACGGAGCCTTTGAAACCTTCCCACTCAATGAAGCCTCTCCAGAGTTTGATCTTATCCTCACTTTTCCAGGCGAATATAATTATTTCTGTGCTTTTCACTATGAAAGCGATGGCACAACGGGCGTAATTCAGGCTGAAGGAAATGTACAGCCCATCACCCCATGTAGCCAGCTTTTCTTTTCGGAATACATCGAAGGTTCGGCAAATAATAAAGCCTTAGAAATCTATAATCCAAGAACAGAACCAGTTGATTTAAGCGATTATTTGGTGAAGCGATTTAGTAATGGAGCGACAGTAGCAGGAGTTGTAGATACTTTAGAAGGTACAATCGAAGCAGGTGGCGTATTTTTAATTGTGAGTGGGTCAGCCGATTCCGTTTTGTTGAGCAAAGCTGACTACATCTCCAATACAATCACCGCTTTTAACGGAAACGATGCGCTTTCCCTACAATTTGGGAATCAAACCGTTGATATTATCGGTCAAATAGGCGAAGATCCAGGCGATGCATGGATGGTCGGTAATGGGGCAACAGAAGAAAATACCTTAATACGAAAGCCCACGATTAGAGCAGGACAACTTTTTTGGTCTGTTGGAGCGACAGAGTGGGACGTATTTCCACAAGATTACTTTCAGGATATTGGTTTTCACTCTAATTTATTTTGTACTTCAATTGCCCCTGAAAGCTGCTCCGAATTGTTCTTTTCAGAATACATCGAAGGAAGCGACAACAATGCAGCCTTAGAAATCTTTAATCCAACCAACACACCAATAGATTTAACTGAATATACGGTTGAAATTTACAATAATGGAAGCAATGCAGCTTCAACAGTCATCAACTTATTTGGGGAATTAGGTGCTTCTGGAGCTTATGTCATCGTCAAAGAGGGTGCTTCCACAGCTTTTACAAATTTAGCAGACTTATTTGCAGATTTGACCTATTCGGGAGACGATGCAGTTGCCCTAAAAAAAGGAAATGATTTTGTAGATGCAATCGGCATGGTTGGAAGCGATCCTGGCGTATTTTGGCAAGTAGGAGATGGAAGCACCGAAGGACACTCCCTTGTCCGAAAATTTGAAGTGGAGGCAGGCGCAAACAATTGGTCTACAGGCGAAACACAATGGGACGTTTTTGACGAAGATTATATTGACAATTTAGGAACACACAGCAGTGTTTGTGGCTCAACTTCTGTAAGCGTCAGTTTCTCAGGGCAAGAACTCAATTTCCCCGAATCAGAAGGAATGGTCGAATTGATGGTTTTTGCACAAAATGCTTCTGACGTTTTAGGGAGTGTTGATGTCGTGGTCGCAGGCGGAAGCGCAGAAAACGGAACAGACTATATCTTTATGGAAACAACCCTCGAATTCGACAATACAACGCCCATGCCGATGTTATTGGACTTAGAAATTGTCGATGATGCCATAGAAGAAGACGTCGAAAGTTTTACCATCCAATTACAAAACCCATCAGATGGTGTAGAGTTGGTCAATGATGACATTCTCATCAATATCATCGACAATGATGTAGAATTACCTGTGTTCACGATTGCCGAAGTAACAACGACCAATACCAATGGCACAGCAGAAAGTTTAGGAACCCTATGCGAATTGACGGGAACCGTATACGGTGTCAATCTTCGACCAGCAGACGACGGATTACAATTTATGATGCGAGACGAAACGGGCGGAATAGCCGTATTTAGTTTCCAAAATATATCCGACTACACCGTCTCAGAGGGCGACAATATCCGAGTAATGGGCGAGATAGACCAATTTAAAGGACTCATCCAAATCAGTCCCTTCCAAATCGAAGTCCTTTCCCAAAACAATGCGCTCAAAACACCCACTTTGGTAACGAGTTTAGGCGAAGATACCGAATTAGACTTAATCCGTATGGAGTGCGTAAGCATCCCCGACGATGCCGATTGGCCCAACGTTGGTGGAGGCTTTAACATTACCTTAGACAACGGAGCCGTTATGCGTATAGACGACCAAGTAGACATCTTTGGCGGAGAACGCCCCAACGGAACATTCAATCTCATAGGCATCGGTTGGCAAGATGATACAGACGGAAGCACCCCTTACAACGATGGTTACCAAATATTACCCCGTTATGTTGCCGACATAGAATTAGCCGTTCCCGACGCAGATTTCACTTACGAAGGCGACGAGCTTACCTTCACTTTCACCGCAGACAATCCGAATGCGACAGGCTATGCGTGGAACTTTGGCGATGGCAATGGCGCAGAAGGCGCAACCGCTACACACACCTTTAGCAGCTACGAAAACTACGAAGTAAGCCTTTCCGTCACAGGCGATGGCGTTTGCGGAACAGAAAATACCTACACAGAAGTCGTACCCTTAGCAGGCGTAGGACTCCAAGACATCACAAACAACCCAATCCAATGCTATCCCAACCCAACCTATGGCGTCTTAAACATAGAAAGTGAAGCACCTTTACAACACCTTCGATTCGTAGATTTAACAGGCAAAACAATGCTACAACAACACAACATTACGACCCAAAAACACACCATAGAAGTCACAGATTTACCCAAAGGCATGTACCTCCTCCACCTCAAAACAACCGCAGGAGAACAAGTCAAAAAAGTCCACATTTTTTAACCCAATAAAACCCACAAACCCATCCAAAATAGCCCCCAGCATTACGGTAGAGACGTTGCACTGCAACGTCTTCTGGCATATCAACCCACAGACCCTCCAAAATAGCCCTGATAGAAATGGTATGGTGGCGGCATGTGTCTGCTCGCAGCGCAGGCAAGCCACCATAAGAATGGATAGCAGGCCCAAACGAAACAACGAAGCAAAAAACAGTCCGCTCCAAAAAAAGAAAAATAGAATACCTAAAAATATTTTTAAAAAGGAGCGAAAGAAAAAAGCTTCGTCGCAACGGAAAGGCCTGCTATCCGCTATTATGGCAAGTAGAAATAGGCTTGGTAACAGGCAAGAACCACTTAAACCACAAAAACTACAAAAACCACATAAACTACTTGCCATACCACTCCTATCAGGGCTATTTTAAACAGTCTGAACCCCATAGACCTGCAAACATCAAAAAAAAACGCTAATTTTGTAGCGTGATGAAAAATAATACCAAAAAAGTAGGACTACACACCTTAGGCTGCAAACTAAACTTCTCCGAAACCTCAACCATAGGGCGACGCTTGCGAGAAGAAGGATTTGAAACGGTAGCCTACCAAGAAAATGCTGATATTTATGTGTTGAACACATGTTCTGTGACGGAGAATGCTGATAAAAAGTGTCGTCATTTTATTCGCAGAGCCTTAAAACGAAATCCCGAAGCTTTTATCGTGATAGTCGGCTGTTATGCACAGTTGAAACCCAAAGAAATATCAGACATTGAAGGCGTAGATTTAGTCTTAGGCGCAGCCGAAAAATTCAACCTAATCGAACACCTACAATCCTTAGAAAAAAAGCCCAAAGGCGAGTTCATTTCATCCGATGTCTGCAATGCCGATTTCTTCGTCAATGCCTATTCCGTAGGAGAACGCACCCGTTCCTTTTTGAAAGTACAAGACGGCTGTGACTACACCTGTGCATTTTGCACCATTCCCTTAGCCAGAGGCAACAGCCGAAGCGACACCATCGAAAATATTGTAAAAAGTGCCTATGAAATCGCCGATTTAGGCATCAAAGAAATCGTTTTAACAGGTGTCAATATCGGAGACTTTGGCAAAGGAAAACACGGCGGAAGAAAAGCCGAAGAAAACTTTTTAGACCTCATCACTGTCTTAGACGACGTAGCAGGCATCGAACGTTTCCGCATCTCCTCCATCGAACCCAATTTATTGACAAACGAAATCATCGAATTTGTCGCACAATCCAAGCGATTTATGCCACATTTTCACATCCCACTACAATCGGGAAACAACCGTTTATTGGGCTTAATGCGCCGTCGTTACAAGCGAGAATTGTACGTCGATAGAGTGGAGGCAATCAAGCGATGTATGCCACACGCTTGTATCGGCGTAGATGTAATCGTCGGCTTTCCGAGCGAATCCGAAGAAGACTTTATGGACACCTACCAATTTTTAAATGAATTAGACGTATCCTACCTACACGTTTTTACCTACTCCGAACGAGCCAATACAGCAGCCTTAGAAATCAGGCCTGTCGTACCCATACACGAGCGGAAAACCAGAAGCAAAATGCTCCGAATTTTGTCAGAGAAAAAACGCCGTTTTTTCTACGAAAAATTCGTAGAGGAACAACGTTTATCCCTATTTGAAGCCGAAAAAAATGGCGATTTCATGTTCGGATTTACCGACAATTACGTAAAAGTAAAAGTCCCTTACGACGAAACCCTAATCAACCAAATGGTCGTCGTAAAATTAAGCGAATTACAAGCTGACATCGTAGTCGAAGGAGAAGTCATCGCCATAAAACAAACAAAAACGAGCAACGTAGAGACGCATTGAATGCGTCTCCCACCAGAACCGAAAAGAAACAACGTAGAGACGAATTGAATGCGTCTCCCACCAGAACCGAAAAAAAACACTCGTCACCCATCACCCATCAATCGTCCCTAAAAAATCACTAAATAAAAAATATGAGAAAATACCAACACATCATTTGGGATTGGAATGGAACCTTGTTAAATGATGTAGACATTTGTGTAGAAGTTTTGAACGAACTTTTACAAACCCACACAGAAGAAATATACAACCTTCCTGAGTACAAATCAGCCTTTGGATTTCCGATACTTGATTATTATACAAGAGTTGGTTTTGATTTTGAAAAAGAGTCCTTTCCAGATTTGTGCAATCGTTTTATGAAGTTATATCATGAGCGTCTACCATTATGCGACCTTCATGAAAATACAAAAATGACCTTAGCCACCTTTCAACAAAACGGCTTAAATCAGCACATCCTTTCGGCATCAGAACACGCCAGTTTGATGCAACGAGTCCTTGATTTTGAATTAGAAAAACACTTTGATTATGTGATGGGCTTAGAGAATAATCATGCGGCCAGCAAAGTCGGGAATGGCAAGTTATTGGCAGAACAATTAGGGACGAATTTAGAATCCTTGTTGTTTATAGGGGATACTTTGCACGATAAACAAGTCGCCGATGCGATGGGGATTGATAGCGTATTGTTGGCGCATGGTCATCAGGAAAAAACACGTTTGGAAGCGTCGGGTACTACCGTTTTGGATTCGTTAGAGGAGTTGGTGTTGTTGGTTTTGTAGCCCAGAACGTATGATTTTTGAATTTAAATCTATTTTTTGTTAAAAAGTTTGTACTTTGAGATTCTGTTTTATTTATTTTCTATAGGAAATGATATAAAAAAAAGGACACACACAGATTTTGTAGCATCTGTGTGGTCCTAAGATTCCAAGTTTGTAAGGAAATCTAAAAAATCTATTTTTATTTATTCTATAGAAAATGATATAAAGAAGAAAAGGACACACACAGATTTTGTAGCATCTGTGTGGTCCTAAGATCCCAAGTTTGTAAGGAAATCTAAAAAATCTATTTTTATTTATTCTTTAGACCAAAGGATATAAGGACACACAGATTTTGTAGCATCTGTGTTCCTCAAAATCCAAAGATTTTGTAATGAAATCTATTTATTTCAAAAATAGTGAATAGCAATACAGACCATCCAAAATAGCCCTGATGGTAGTGGTATGGTGGCGGTAGCATTTAGACACGGTTGTGTGTCTTTGACAGGCAAGCCACCATAAGAACGAACAGCAGGCCCATGCGTCACAACGAAGCATGAACCTTTCGCTCCTAATCAATTATCACAGGAAAATCAACCTGAATATCGGTCTCTCCACCTGCATTGGTAATATCACCATCAGCCACATTATCACCATCTTTACTTGGTTCATGGCGCAGCAAAACAGTCAGCTTACCTGTACTGGCATCGCCCGTTGTAACAGTTGTTTCTAAACCGATAGGATTGCCATCCGCATCTTCATCTTCATAGGCAAATATTACATTTAAATCCTCAGAAGTGTCAAAAAAGAATTGATGTTTTTCAGCTTCTTCATTGATTTCTTCTGTAATGTTTTCAGCAGGAGAAACAGACTCATTGAGCAAAGTAATGACACCCGAATAAGTTACATTAGGGGCTAAAGTATCCGTTGTAATGACAGGAGCATTTCCATCCTCTCCATCCTCATCTGTGAAAGATAAGGTGATAGGATTATTGCCACTTGGAGGGGTCAATGTTAATATTAAAGTTGTAATTACTTCCTCTTCAACTTCAGGATCCTCGGGATCATCCTTGTTACAAGCTGCAAAAAATAAAAGAGAAAAAAGAGTTAGAGTAATAAGAGATATTCTTTCCATTGTTAAGATTTTAAAAAATGCATTGGGTTAAAAATGCATTAGGTTAACGATAAAGTTTTTAAATTTTCTTTTTTTAAAAAATATATTTAATTCGTAGTTCAACGTTTTGACCTGTATCATCTGCATAATACCGCAAACGATTGAGGTAGCTTCTATATTGAAGATCAAAAGCATTACGAATGGCTACATGAAATTTTAGTTCGTGGGCTTTCATTAAAATGCGGGTACTGACTTCAAAGTCCGTCAAAAAATAGCTGGGTGGGGGAGGTGCTAAATCTAATTCACCTGCCACTCTTTTTTGTTCCCACACTTGTAATCCACTCACAATAAATTCAATATCTTGCCATCTGCCGATATTTTCAATGATATAAGATAGACTGTTTTTCCATTGGTCAGAAGGCATTAAAATCAGCGGTTGGTCATCTGAAATATTATTTCCTCGTATTAAGGATGCTTTAGATTCCCAATAAAAATGTTTTTTTAGTTGTAAACGTCCTGCTATATCCGCCCCAAAAATTTCAGCCACTGTTTGTTTGTAACCAAAAACAGGAAAGGCACCCCTAATGGTTAAACGAGGTTCGGCTTCTGGTTGAAGGTAAATATAATCGTCTAAATAATTGTAATGTAAAGAGGCTTCGAGATTGAATTTTTCTTCGTTTGAATACGTAAAAGTATTGATAATTTTATAAGATTTTTCGATGTCTAAATTGGCATCTCCTTCTTCAATAGCTGCGGCGCCATGGTGCAAACCATCGCTGTACAATTCATTGGCATTGGGCGCACGATAAGCCGTTCCAAAATTGACACGATAATTAAAGTTTTTAACTGATTTGAAACTTGCCCCAATATTTCCTGCAAAAATATTAAACTCGTGAATAGGTTTTTCCAATTCATCATTGTCATTAAAAAATTTGGCTTGCAACCATTGATAATCATACCGAAGTCCTGCTTCTAATTCCCATTTTTTAAGTCTCCATTTTTCTAAGATATAAATGCCTGGACGATACGATACAAAATTAGGAATCAAAGGCGAAACCCCCGTTCCTGCAATATTTCTATTGTTTTGAAAGCGGTAACCAATCCCAATTTCTCCTTTCATTTTTTTGAGTCTTCGATGCTGAAAAGCAACATCTAAAGTATGTGTTTGTATGTTTAAGTCCAATGCAGGAATATCATAACGATCTCCTCGTCGAATATCAAACTCTTGACGGTGATTGTTTTGAAAACCATAAGTCGTGACAATTTTAGAGCCTTTTTCAAAGTAAATTGTATTCTTTGCCTTGGCTAAAATGTGTGCTACCGCCTGTTTGGGATTTTGAATATCATAAGAAAAATCAGTTGTATAAAAAGGTTCTTCCCGATTCAAAGCATTTTCTAAATCTGTCAAATTACCGATGTGTGCCCCTCGCAAAATACCGATTTCCGCATTAAAATAACTTCCATACAATTCCGTCTCCATTTTTGCTGTTTTGTGCCTAAAAGCAGCCGAAAAACTCTTTTCTTCGTTCCCTGTATTGGTCAAAGAATAATTGGGCGTTTGTGCATCTCCCGCTTTTTTGTAAGAGCCTTGTACCCGCCATTTTAGGGTTTCAAAAGGATGCAATCCACCTTCCAATTTCAAAGAAGCAACTCCCTGACGTCCGTTACTCAAACCCACCAAATTAAGGGATCCATGAAGGTGTTCATCACTAGGAAAAGGTGCAGGCTCAACCAAAACCACGCCACTCAAGGCATCAGGCCCATATTTGACCGCCGCAGCCCCTTTAATAACACTGATCTTCGCAGCCGTAAACGGATCAATTTCAGGCGCATGCTCATTACCCCACTGTTGTCCTTCCTGTCGAATGCCGTTATTAACGGTCAAAATCCTATTGCCAAACAAGCCATGAATCACAGGTTTTGCGATACCAGGACCCGTCTTCAAAGTCGTAACCCCTGCAATAGATTCCAAAGAAGCTCCCAACGATTTACCTGCCACACGTTCCAAAGTTTTACCTGTTAAAGTGGCTTTAGCTTGACTTATATCCTCTTCATCTTTTTTAGAAGTAATGGTGACCATCGAAAGCAACTCTGCATGATGTTCTAAATGAAGTTGAATGGTCGTATCCTTATCAACATAAAGACTAAATTTTTGAGTTTCACAACTAAGATGACTCACAACTAAGTGAATTTCACCGACACAAACATCTTTGATGGTAAAAGTGCCATTTTCATCAGAAATAGTGGCTATTTTTTTATCTTCAGAAAAGATATAAGCAAATTCCAAAGGATGCTCATGGTCATGACTATCTACAATTTGACCTTGAATGGTAATAGCACAATTTTGTGCAAATCCATTCAAATAACCAAAGCATAAAAGCCCTATCAGCAAGTTGAAATATGAGGAAAATAGCATTATTTTATCTTTGTTCTGCAACATTGTTGCAAATATAATAAATATTTGCTAGTATATCAATACTCATAGGATGTATCATTAAAAATACTCTAAAAAATGTATATATCTTAATGAATTCTTATTCGCTCTTGTTCTAGGTTATCTTAACCAATTTTAGGGATTGATATTGCAGAAAAAGAATAAAAAAACCCAAGACTTTTCATTTAGTAATGATTAAAAAATAAGTCCACAAAGAGATTTTTTGATAGCACCGAAACGGACAAAAACGAAGGCATAGCGAGCTATGGCGAGGCTTTTTAACGAAGTATATCGGAAAATATCGAATCGGACTGGCGACCCAGCTAAAATGCGGAAGTTATTCTTTATTCGTTACTTAGAAAAATCTTGGGTGTAAGTATCTTTAAGTTAAGGAGAGAACGGTTTATCTTTCATCGCAAAGCATGCTCCTGCTGTCCGCTACTATGGCTAACAAAGAACCACAAATCACAGCAGAACCGAACCACAGCACAAAGAACTAAGAACTACAGCACTTGGTTAGCCATAACGCTACCATCAGGTCTATTTTGCATGGCCTCAACGACAAATCACCAGTCACTTGCCACTCGTTCCTATATTCATTTCAAAACCATTTTTTTAACATCAATTTGCTGTTCGTCCATCCACAAAATATAGGTATAAATTCCTTGTGGCAAATGCTGCGTATTCCAAGTAATCGTTCCATGTCCTTGTTCCTGAACAGCGAATTTCTCAACCAAAGTTCCTTCAATGTTATAGACTAAAATCGAAGCATTTTTCGTCTCTGTTGGTACAAAATAAGGAAGTCTTGTAACTGCCGTCACAGGGTTCGGTACATTTTGCAGTAAATAGCCAGAACGTTCCAATGTGGGATTTGGATCTATCGGAGTTGCTTGATTTGCTAAACCCAACAAAGCCTTAATTTGCGCCAAATCGTTGGCTAAACCATCATACTGCTGTTGTAACGTTTCCAATTCTTCCATTTTTTGCGACAATTCTTGAGCCTGTTGTACCGTTAAAACCTCTAATTCCTCCGTCTTTTCGGATAATTCCTTCACACTATTAATCGTTAAATAACGCAATTCATCGGGATTGAAAATATGTATATCGGTCAATTCAGTCGATTCTCGACGTAACCTTTGAGGTACTATATCCACCGTATTTGGCAAAACCTCTCTAATCTCTTGCGCCATCACCCCCACATGTTTTTTGCCCACAGTCGTATTCGCCAAACCATTGTATTCAAACTCATAGAAATTGAGTTTTTTCAGCGTTGTTAAGCCCTTTTGGTAAGGTTCAATATTTGTTTTAAGTCGTTGATCAGAAAAAATAGACCAATCCGCACTACCTTCTTTTAAGGCTTCACCATCACTAAGAATGAGTTTATAAGTATCATCAAATACAATAGTATCTAATTTGCCCAAATCATCACAAGGATCTAAAGTACCAATAGTCATTTGTCCATCTTGGGTAATAATAACGTTATTTGCAAGACCATCTTCTTTGTAAGGACAAAGAATCAAATAACTGGAATCATTACCATGTGGATGAAAATCTATAAAAGCAGTATCTGTATCCTTTTGAAATAAAATACCTTTTTCATGAATAATATCAATGAATTTATCTTGTGCTTGAAGATTTGTATAAAAGATAAAAGTAAATAGAAGCGTAAATAATAAATTAAATTTTTTCATTTTATTGGATTTTTAAAAATCCAAGACTGTCTTGTGTTTGTGGACACAAGCAATCTTGGATGGGGATTGTTAACAAATAAAATCCGTTGTTTTTCAATTTTAGTAAATGGGTTCTCTACCGATTAATTCATTGAGACAGAATCAATTTTTTAGAAATAACCTCATTATTTGTCTGTATCGTTAGAATGTATATACCATCAGGCAAATTAGAGCCATCAAATGAAGTGGTATGTCTTCCCGCTTCGTATGCTTGAGCATCTGCCAATCGTTTAATCTCCTGTCCCATATTGTTATAAACACTAATAGTCGCCTTTGTTGGTTCAGGAATATTGTATTCAATCTGTGTTGTTGTTGAAAAAGGATTGGGATAGGCTTTTAGGGATAAAGTAGTCATTGGTAAGTCAATTAAAGCATCATTTTCAACCTTATATACACCACCACAACCATCAATTACCGCATGAAAATCAGAGCCAGCCACCGCATCAAAATTGGGTCGTAGTGTGACTTCATAGCCAGCATCATATCTAACATTTGCGCCACTATTGATATTGTTGTATGCCCAAATGCTGTTGGATACTTCCTCTTTTACATAAGGTCCTGGGGGATAGGTGGAGTAGATGGATTTGTTGGTGGTGCAATTAGTCGCAGTAGCACACAACAAAGCTTGGTAAGCATTGATTCTACCACTACCCAACCATCCAATGTAACTTGGATTTTGTGGATTAATATTATCTGTTGTTGTTGTAATACAATCAATTACATCTTGTTGATTTAATGATGTATTAGCAGACCAAACTAAGCCACATAAACCTGCCACCATAGGTGATGCCATAGAAGTTCCTTGATAGAAGGCATAACTATTAAATGGTACAGTACTATTTATCGAAATACCTGGAGCAGATACATCAACAGAGGTGTGATAAGTTGAGAAACTGGTTTTCTGATCGTTTATATCAGTGGCAGCAACACTTACTACGTTGTTATAAGATGCAGGATAAAAAGCACCATAATTGTAAGTGTTTCCTGCGGCAGCAACTAAAATTACTCCTTTATTCCAAGCATAGTTGATGACATTTTGATTGGTCGTAGAAGAACCAGAACCACCCCAAGACATATTGATAACATCTGCTCCATTGTCTGCTGCCCAAACTACACCAGCGTAGGCATGTGTAATGTATCCAGGGTCGTTAGATGCCCTAATAGGCATAATACTAATATTATACCCAATAGAAGAAACACCTTGTCCATTGTGTGTCTCTGCACCTACAATTCCTGCAACATGCGTTCCGTGAGAATAGGCTGTACTTGGGGGATTGGGGTTGTTATTATTGTCAGGTAAATTCCAACCTGCTATGCATTTGTTGGTTAAATCAGGGTGTGTTGTTTGTACTGCATCATCTACAACTGCTACAACTATATTAGGATGCCCATCATCAATATCCCAAGCTTGTTGTGCGTTGATTTTATGTAGTCCCCATTGTCCATTATAGCTACTTGCTCCTAAATCATTAGGGGTGAAATCTACTTTATCCACAGGGATTCTTTCTGCATACTCTATATCTGGAATTTGTTGTAAATTTTCAATTAGGTCGTCAACTTTGTCACCGTTTGTAAAATTCATCCGAAAGGTTCTTTGTAAAATAGATGAATTGGCAAAGTGAAATGGAACATCTACACTTTGTATTCCATATTCTAATATCATCGTACTGGTGATATATGGAACATCTTGTAAGCTTATGGTAGTGGAGGTATTAGATAGCACAGCTGTATTGTCAGTGATTTTGTAATAAATTGCTCCTTCTACAAAATCATCGTTTTGTGCTTGTAAATTAGGCGGTGAAAATCCTACCATAAAGAAACAAAACAGTAAACGCTTAATTATATATTTCATATTTGTTGTTTTAAATGTTGTGAAATAAATGAGTCTACTATTTCTGGTTGATGGCTTTTTTTAAAGTCTTATTTTCTTCCTTTAATTCCTGAACTTCCTTATTCATCTCTATTAGATACAAAGTCAATTCTTCGATTTTCTCTAACAATTTCACATCCATTTCTCCAACATGATAGCCTTCTTTTGCTACTTCTTTGGCTGATGGAATATTGGGTAAATGTCCGATTTCTTTGATTTCTTTTTCTAATTCTTTAAGAGTAGGTTTTTCGTAATCCGCAGCAAATACATAGTCAGGCCAATTTGTTTGTAAACGCACTTTTAATTCTTCAGCAATTATTTTTCCGCCTACGGCTAAGGTATAACCTGGTGAGATGTAGTTGTTATCAGTAGCAATGGCAACTTGTTCTGTGGCGAAATCTCCGTATATTAGTGTGTTAGTAGTCTTGTTAGCAATATGGAGTTTATTGCTTCCTGTTTCATTGTGGCCTGCTCCAAAACCTAAACAAACATTTTTACTTCCTGTTACATTATTTTTTCCTGCTGATGTACCTATGTATATATTATCGTTTCCTGTTGTATTAAAATATCCTGTAGTAACACCTAAGCAAACATTGTTACTTCCTGTTGTATTACTGCGATTGGCAAGTGTTCCGATGGCTGTATTGTTGATTCCTATAGTATTTAAGAAGCCAGAAAATCCCCCAATAAAAGTATTGCGTGTACCAGTTGTGTTGTATCTTCCACTATTATCGCCCATAAAAGTATTACTTTCACCTGAAGTGTTGCTTCTTCCTGATAATGCGCCTACAAAAGTATTGCGTGAACCAGTTGTGTTAGACATTCCACTAGTACTGCCCAGAAAGGTATTGTGTCCTTCAGTGTTTACATCTCCTGCTGCATAGCCAATAAGGGTAGTATGGCTTCCTGTTTTCCCATCATTATTATCAGAATAAGAGGTTATAGTTTGTCCAAAAATAGTGGAACTGAAAAAGAAGCTTAATGCTACTAAAATAATTGTGTTTAATTTAAAATTTCTCATGATTGTTATTTTGTGAGAGTTAAAAAATGTTTAATTAAAACGATGCATCATTTTTATTGATACGACAAAGTTAAAGCAAGCTGTTCGTAGGTTCATGGAAAGCAAATCGTCCTTTTTAGATTTTACTTTTTTCGTTTGAGTCGTTTGAGTCGTTTCATTTCGACTCCGCTCAATGAACAAGTAGTTTGAGTTGTTTTATAATTTGTGATTCAAAACCTTGATGCAGAGGTATAGACCGTCCAAAATAGACCCGATAGTAATGGTATGCCAACAGGAAGGCAAAAGGTTTGGATGGCTTGGCATGGAATGAATAGCGGGCCTACGTGCCACGACGAAGTGAAAAAACGTTCTCTCCAAAAAAAGAATTTAGAAATTAAGATTTAGCATTTAAGTAGTCTGACAAATTTATCTTAACATTTGATGATGGCTTCTTTTTGCCATCTACTTCGTTAAAAAATCTCGTCATAGCTATGGCTATATCGAAGCGTCGAACCGCTCCATTTTTTGCCTTATAGCTGACTAAAAATAACCTCATCGCAAATGTAACCTTAATTCTGTCACACTACTTAATAAAACTGTTCTCTCTTAAAAAAATAATAATAATAAAAAATATATATTTGTATATTTATTTATAAAATTATACTTATGTCACAAAATGACCTTTTGTTTCAGTTGATTAAATCACTAAAGTCTGATGAAAAAGATTTTTTTAATAAATTTGCCTATTTACACAACAGGAAGGAGGAACGTC
>Ga0209186_1000986_pt1 | contig 21810 bp, 18 predicted proteins | sample SidtaG_FD_187426 | JGI IMG/M metagenome (GOLD analysis project Ga0209186, IMG submission 187426) | Marine algal microbial communities from Sidmouth, United Kingdom - Sidmouth_Male2 metaG (SPAdes) (version 2) | ecosystem: Host-associated > Algae > Red algae > Unclassified | place: Sidmouth...
CCAACGTTCACTTTTTTTACTTTTCCAAAAAACGAGTTCATGTTTATTAAGATTGACGGCGTATCGGGTGAAATTGCTTTCGTGCATGGGCAAATCATGTACGCGATGCGCGTAGCCGTCGGCAAAGTACCAAATCATTTGAGCGATGATTTGAGCCGTTTGCCCGTGCATATCATGTGCCGGATAATATCCGTAAAATCCTACGGAAGTCATTTTGTCACTTACGCCTGCATAATACGCTATTTGCGAGGCTTCTTCTGCAAAAATACCACTTGGAGAGGGGAGACGATGCCCCGGCGATTCGGATTGTTTCAGCACCGAAATATCAAAACTTAACATGTCAGCATCTCGTATAACCGGTTCTATCTCATTAAGATGCGATTTGATAACCCCCAAACGGGTACAGTTATACCCTTGTTTGTCAAAATAACTCAAGGTCTTGGAGTCGATAAAATGTGTTTGATGACCGATATGACTCAAGTTAAACAAGAAGTTTTTCTTGTCATGCAAAATTTTGTTCAGATAAAAATAATCTTTATCCTTTTTACGGCGGTCAGTGGTAAAGGCAATACGCTCATTGACGACTGCCATATTAACCAGTCGATTGAGCAATTGGTATGCCTTATACTGTGCATAAGTAAATGCCTGATGACCACCGATAATAACGGGAATAATCCCGTTTTTCAACAATTCTGCCAAAACAGGTATCGTAAATTCAGGATGTACTTTGCGGAAGTTGCCCAAATCTGCTACCATGATGCTTTTGTCCGGTGCAGTCATTGTATATAAATGACGACGTACCGTATCAGCACTTTCTTCCTCGATGCCTACGATTGCCATTCGCACAGAAGTGAGGTCGGGTATTTCTTGGTCAAAAATCAATGCACGCTTGCCCCATTGATGTGCCGAAAGGCTGCGAAGCGGCACAATGTTTTTCGTAATAACAGGTTTTAACCAATTTTCGAGCATAGAATTTGAGTTGCGGGTTACGAGTTGCGAGTTTTTAACCCGTAATTCGCAACCCGTTTACTGCAAAAGTACGAAATTAACCCGTAACCGTGTGTGTACAGGACCATCCTCTCAAACCAAACCGTCATTCTGAGTTTATTTCAGCATTTTGGTTTTTGGGCTTTTTATCGTGTAGGAACGATTTAGAACTGCGCCCATTAATTTATTTTATTCCCCCTAAAACATTTTTAATTATTTATATATTTCAATGTGTTCGCCAAATGAAAAATTGATAATTGAGAGTTGATAATTATTTTATTTCAATATTTGTAAAAAAACAGATTTTGTTCATATTATAAATAATAATTTTAAATTAATTATTCATTCTCAATTCTCAATTTGGCGAAGACATTGATATTTTAATTTTTATTAATTGCCAATTGTACATTCTCAATGTTCAATTTGGCGAAGACATTATCTTTACGTACTCATTTTACAATATATTCGCCAAATGAAAAATTGATAATTGAGAGTTGATAATTATTTTATTTCAATATTCGTAAAAAGCAGATTTTGTTCGTATTGTAAATAATAATTTTTAATTAATTATCAATTATTCATTCTCAATTCTCAATTTGGCGAAGACATTGATTTTAAACTATCAAAAAAATATATATTTTTGTGCAGCAAATACGCGAATTATTGGTCATTATATGCAACAAAATAAAATTTTGACCGTAATAAAAATGTGGACTTATGAAAATTGCCGGACAGTCCTGCCATACTATCTGGCTGGACGAGAATAATGAAATCAATATCATAGACCAGCGTTGGCTACCACATGAGTTTCGTGTGGTAAAGCTACATACGGTGGATGACGTAGCCTGTGCAATTCGTGAAATGTGGGTACGAGGCGCACCCTTAATCGGCGTCACAGCAGCGTTTGGGATGTACTTTGCTACGGTAGAAGCAAAAGACAAAACAAATTCGGCAAAGTATTTGCAGACGTGTTCGAAACAGTTGTTGGCTACTCGACCAACAGCTGTTAATCTTCAGTGGGCAATTCATCAACAACTTCATGCTATCCTACAAGCAGATAGCTCACTGGAACGCACAAAAATAGCCTATAACATAGCCCGGCGTATCAGACAAGAAGATATAAATGTTTGTCGTAAAATCGGCGAACATGGTCTTGAATTGATTGAAAATATTAATGCCGACAAGCAGGGAGCTACAGTAAATGTACTGACACACTGCAATGCCGGTTGGTTGGCTTGTGTGGATTGGGGAACGGCAACCTCTCCGATTTATCAAGCACATAATAAAGGTATTGACCTTCATGTATGGGTGGACGAAACGCGCCCCCGCAATCAAGGCGCAAGGCTCACGGCATGGGAGCTTGCACAGCATGGCATACCGCACACGATTATCGCGGATAATACAGGCGGACACCTCATGCAGCACGGTATGGTTGATATATGTATAGTGGGTACAGACCGAACCACACGCACAGGCGATGTGGCAAACAAAATAGGTACTTACTTAAAAGCACTTGCTGCCAAAGATAATGAAATTCCCTTCTATGTCGCATTGCCCTCATCTACAATAGATTGGGAGATAGCAGACGGATTGAAGGAAATACCCATCGAAGTAAGAGGGGAGGAAGAAGTGCTACATATATATGGTATGCACGAAGGTGAAATCAAACAAGTACGTCTTGCACCGGAAGAAAGCAAGGGTTTGAATTACGGATTTGATGTGACACCCGCACGATTGGTGACGGGACTGATTACCGAAAGAGGTATTTGTAAGGCAAATGAACGTGACATCAAAAATCTTTTTTCGCGAAATTCGTGACTTGTAAATCCGTGACTCGTTTAATTTATACACCAACTAATCTATAAGACGTATATTTGTGACTTGTTTATGGTTTGCGAAAAAAATTATCCGATAAAAAATAGGCAAATTACGAGTCAACGAATCACGAATTGATGGACGAAGGGTATATAAAATATGACTGTATTTGGGAGGAAGCGCCGCCACCTAATGAAAAGTATTTAATGGAAATTAACCAATGGCGGCAAAAGTTATTTGAATTAAAACTCATAGGCGAATATCAGGATTCGGGCATAGGATATGGCAATATCAGCATCAGACATCCAAGGTATAATGACCAATTTATCATCACTGCAACACAGACAGGCGGACTGGGAGAATTGGATAAAAAACATTATTCTTTGGTAACTACTTGCAGCATTACGGAAAATCGCGTATATTGTCGCGGCTTACAAAAAGCCTCTTCCGAAGCACTGACACATTATACCATCTATAACCTCAACAATAGTTATAATGCTGTGATGCACATACACCACCCTGAAATGTGGCGGCAATTACAATTTAAATTGCCAACCACTTCCCCAACCACCCCCTACGGAACTCCTGATATAGCCTTTGAAATTAAACGGATGTATGACCGTAACATGCTCAAAAACCGGATCATTATTATGGCTGGTCACGAGGATGGGGTCATTACTTTTGGAAATAATATGGATGATTGTGGTGACATATTACTACATTATCTGTCAAATATTTCGGTACAATAAATGTTATTTTAAGTACATTGAAATGAACTATATGAAGTTTTCACTAAAAAAACTTGTAAATGGTTTGTGCCAATAGAAAAAAAAACTACTTTTGTACTTAGTTAGGTCTTATTATTTAGGTGCTCAAAATATTTATAATTTTTTTAATTAACTAATAAAAAGGACAACCCTATGACAAGGAGATTCAACTTTTTAAGTGCAATTGCCCTGACGTTACTCTTTGGCACTATGGCTTTTGCACAGCAAAAATCGATTTTCGACGATGATGTCGTAAAGGATCCGGATGGTCAACACAAGGAGTGGAGAGCCGGAAACACCAAGTATCCTTCTAAGCCAAGAGATATGTGGGAACTTGGTCTACATGCTGGTATCTTTAGTATATCAGGAGACGTGAATCCGTGGCGCCCTATTCCGGGCTATGCCTTCGGATTATCTTTAAGAAAGTCACTCGGGTACGTATTTTCTGTCAGATTGACAGGACATTACGGTATTACCAAGGGTGTCAATTTTCAACCAAACGTTGCAGCCGCATACGAGAATGGACAACTCCGTGATTTGTATGGTCAACAGACTTGGACTGTACCCGGTCAACTTCCATTCACTGTGGGGGGAACCCAGAATGGTAATGTACCATACTGGTTTGCAAATTATGAGAATAAATATCTAGAAGCTTCTATTCAGGGTATTTTCAATCTCAATAATTTGCAGTTTCACAAGGATAAGAACATGTGGAACCTCTACGTCTTCGGTGGCGGTGGCGGAAACATCTACTCCGTGCATTATGATGCATTAGGAGAAGATGGTCAGGCTTATAGTAGGTTCAATGACCTTCGTGACAAAATCGTAGGTTCTTCGCCTGTTTATGACAGAGACACTCGTGAAGGTAGAAGACAAATCCGTGAGGAACTCATTAATGAGATTCTCGACGGTGACTTCGAAACTCCGGGTGAAGTTTGGGGCAACCTTTGGAACTTCCAAGGTACTTCGGACAAGGATGGAGCTGACAGAGTTGGTAAAGCATTGGCTAACGCCGGTGTTGGTTTCGGCTATCGTTTGAGTGATAGAATCACTTTAGCTTTGGAGTATCAGGTTTCTTTCTCTGATGACGATCTCTTAGATGGTTATCGCTGGGCAGAAACAAGTGCTGCGCCTAATGCTGATGTTGACTTCACTCGTGACGTTGACGTTCCTCACTACAAAAACTTACGTTTGAACTTCCACTTAGGTAGTTTCGACAAAGCTGTTATGCCATTGTGGTGGTTGAATCCTTTGGATGCACCATACGAGCAAATTGCGCGTAACACACGTAAGGAAGTAGGTTGTCCACCAGATGATGAAGATGGTGATGGCGTACTTGATTGTATTGACAGAGAGCCAAATACACCTGCTGACTGTCCGGTTGACACACGCGGTGTAACGCTTGACAGCGACAGCGATGGTATTCCTGACTGTCAGGATAAAGAGCCATACTCTCCTCCGGGATGTCCTGTTGATGCAGAAGGTGTTGCTCAATGTCCAGAACCAGATCCGGGCTTGACTGAAGATGATGTCATTAGAATTGGTAACAGAGAAGGATGGCCCAACCAACCTATGCCTCCACCGATTGAGCCATGTGCTAACGAGTGGTACTTACCAATGGTACATTTCGATTTGGACAAGTACTACCTCAAGCCTGAGTTTTACCCACAATTGCACCACGTAGCTAATACTATGTTGCGTTGTCCGGGTGTTCAGGTTGTAGTTACTGGTCACACTGATGCTCGTTTGCCGAATCAATACAACGATGTATTGTCTTACAAGCGTGCTGAAAAAGTTATCAGCTACTTGACAAACAACTATGGTATTGACAGAAGCCGTTTGATTCTTCAATATGGTGGTGAAGCTAATCCAATCGTAACTGGTTTGGGTGAGAATCACACCGGAAAGCAAGAAGTTGAAATCGGTCAATACATGAACCGTCGTGTAGAAATCCGCGTAGCTCGTGGCGAATCTGAACAAGGTCGTCCGGCTTACGATAGCAACTGGGATAACGTAGGAAAAGATACTCCACGCTCTTCAAGAAGTGGTAATATCTACTCCGGCAACCCGGGTGCAGGATACTAATATTGATTTGATTTTCAATCAAGAAGATATAAAAGAGCGACTCAATTTTGAGTCGCTCTTTTTTTATGTGTGCTGAACAATGTTCGCTTAGTATCGTCCACCTACTTATTATCGTTATGAAATTAATAATAGAAACAGAACGGTTACGTTTACAAGCTCTTGCACCACGAGATAGCGACAAGGTATTGGTGTATAATGAACGCAATATGGAGTTTTTCAGACCGTGGCTACCTGCATATGGTGCAGATTTTTTTTCAGAACGATTTCATCAACTCTGGCTCAAGCGTGATGCAGAAGAATTAAAAGCAGGCAGGCAATTAAAGTTGTTTATTTTTGAACGGGAAGATACCAAACTAACGCGCATTATTGGCGATATTTCTTTTTCGAATATTATTTTGGGCGTACTGCGCTCCTGTTTCGTTGGCTATAAAATAGATAGACAGGAGAATGGCAAGGGTTATATGACCGAAGCACTGGCTCATGCTATTCAATACATGTTTGAAGTGCGCCAACTTCATCGCATCGAAGCGAATATCATGCCTCGCAATATAGCCTCTCAACGCGTAGTCGAAAAACTCGGTTTTGAACGCGAAGGTCTTTCCAAGTCTTATCTAAAAATTAATGGTGTATGGGAAGACCACCTGCGCTACGCGCTTATCAATGAGTGAATGAGTGAATTTTGAATGAATGAATAATAATGCGACAATGCGATTGAATAATTTTTACGAAGCAAAATTCAATCAAAAATCACCGAATCAAAAATCCCTCAATCATTCAATCTCCAAGATTTTCATTTCTACTCGCTGGTTTTTGCGGCGACCTTCTACGTTGGCATTGCTGGCAATGGGTTGTATTTTTCCGTAGCCTTTGTTGGTGACACGCGCTTTGCTGATACCGTTTTCTTTCAGGAAATTGGCAACAGTGGCAGAACGTGCGGAGGAGAGTTCGTTGGCAAACTCGGTACTGCATAAGCCATTTGTATGACCGCTGATTTCGACAATAAGACTGGGGTTCTTGTCTAGAAATTTGAGGGTGCGGAGTAGTTCGTCTTCTGACTCTTGTTTTAGCGTAGCTTCATTTGCATCGAAATAAATATTATTTAGCGGGATGATTTGCCCGACCTCAATCGGGTATAGCGTTACATTTTCTTCCAATTCACGATATTTCTTTGGTGCGGTGGCTTCCGGTGAATTGAGGGCAATATCACGCTCACGCTCTTTTGCTTCTTTACGAACTTTCTGAGTGATTTCGCGGCGCAATTGTGCTTCAATTTCTCTTTTATAACGATATGATAACTCCTCGCGAAGCTCATCTTTAAGTTCATTGGCGAGTTGTTCGCGAAGTGTTTTTTCAATATCATCGCGCATGGCTTCCCGAAGTTCTTTTTCAATATCATCGCGCATTTCCGACCTCAAATCATCTTTCACATTTTCCTCTAAATCATCTTCTAATCGTTGAGCGACGCTTTCTTGCAATTCATTACGAAGTTGCTGCTCAATATCATCACGGAGGTCGGTTTCGAGTTTGGAACGTACTTCGCGGGAGAGTTCATTTTCCAGTTCAGAGCGTACTTCGCTGACCATTTCTTGCTGCAATTCGAGGCGCACTTCCTCTATCAAATCGCGCTCTACATCTTCGCGTACTTCAGCTTGCAATTCTTCAAATGAGGGGGTTTCGGTCATTTCGTCGTCGCCTTCTACGACATTGGCAATTTCGTCATCGCTTGCACGGTTGGGTTTGTAGGTAGATTTTGGTTTTTCGGGTTGCGGGTCGGGTTCGGCTACAATTTGAGATTCACGTTCTCGTTCCCTTTCCTGCTCACGTTCTTTTTTTCTTTCTCGTTCTGCACGGATTTCTGCCATGATTTTTTCTTTTTCATCTTCCTCATCCTCGTAATACAGGTTTTTAAATTTGTTTTTCATCAAAGCCGTTCGTGGGTCTTCTTCTATTTCGTCCACCGTTTTGTGCATGCCTGCGTACTTGCGTTTGAGTAGCAACATGCGCGGGTCTTCCTCAATTTTTCGGCGGTATTTTATCGTTACTTTTTCGGGCAAATCGGTCAAGTTTTCGTCGTCGCGTACTTCTGCAATTTCTTCAATTTCATATTCGAGTGAAAGTAGTTTTTGTTTGAGCGTCTCTAATTCAGGGGAATCTTTTTTGGAGTCGCGGCGTTTCATGCGCTTGACTTTATTGGGGATTTTGATTTCTTCTATAATTTCGGGGTCGTTGCCGTCGTAATCAATTTCTTCATACACAACTTCTGCTTTAGGGGTTTCTCTGACGGTAAAATATCCCGGAATTTCGGGCAATTCATCCTCTGTTTCTTCATCAATAATCACCACGACTTGCTCCTCAATTTCCGGGGTAGGCGCGAGTTCTTTTGAATTATCCCGCTTATCAATTTCCTTTGCTTCATTGGGACGTACTGCCGTAGTCGATTCAATGTCGCGGGGTTTTCTTTTCAAAGTAATATTCAATTCTACGGGTTCTTCTTCCTCAATTTCCTCTTTTTTCATGGTAATATTCATATGAATTGGCTTCTCTTTCTTTTTCATCGTAATATTCATGTGAATGGGGTCGGGTTTTGGTAGTTTTTTCATGGTAAAATTAATTACCGTAACAGGCTTGGGGCGTACCTCTTTTGGCAATTCAATTTTATACAAATTCGACATCAAACTCTGCTCACCCACATCTGACGAAAAATAAGCGTACTCTCCCGATGCAGGAATGGTATAATTATAGTCATTGCCCGGCGTATTGATTCTTTCTCCGAGATTGAGTGGCTCTGACCATTTTGTCCATGTATCATCCAAGCGTCTGCTCATAAACACATCGTAGCCACCATATCCGGGATGTCCCATTGATGAGAAATAAATCGTTTTGTTATCTGCTGCAATAAAGACACTTGCCTCCTCTGACTTGGAGTTGATGACCTTGCCCATATTTTTCGGCTCTGTCCAGTCATCGCCTTTTTTGCGGAAAGAAACATACAAATCGCGCCCGCCCACCGTCTTACTGCGCTCCACCGCCATAATGAGAACATCGCCTTTTACATTGACATGATAACCAACAAATTTGCTACGATTGTACATATTTGGAATCTTAAACGCCTTGGGTTTTGACCAGCCAAAACCCGTCTTGGTGGAGTACGAAACGCCGTCTTTTTGCGTCTTGTATTTATTCGCCAAATACACCGTTTTGCCATCAGCACTCACTGCAACGACAAAATTGTGTGTATCGGTATTGAGTGGCGGACCTACATTACGCGCCTTACTCCAATCCCCACCTGCTTGACGACGGCTGACCCAAATATCATCTTTATAAATTTCGTAGGTGTCACGCTCACGCTCGTCGGGCGTGTTGCCGGGGTGGTATTTTCTGGCAAAATATAAGGTGCGCCCATCAGGTGTGATAATGGGCAGTCGCTCTGCGTAAATGGAGTTGATATTGCTGCTCAGTTTTTCGGCAGGCAGTACCTCTTCGGTGTATGGAATGGTGTTGATTTTTTGGGCGGAAAGGGTGAGCGTGGAGATAATCAGGGCGAGAATCGTCAGTAAGTTTTTCATATCGAAATTTTTTAGGAATCCTTCAAAAATCATTCCTTCACTTACAATTTATGCGTTTTTTTGAATTATGAAAAATAAAAACGGCGAGCATTTGAAAAATACTCGCCGTTTTTACATTTCTCCATGAAAATCATTATCTTTGAAAACAGTTATGACATATAAAAACGACGAAAAAATACTACTCATGCTTGATGTTGATGAAACACTCATTCATGCAACTGACCAAGAATTAAATCAAAAAACAGATTTTAACGCTCATCCCCAAAATAAGGTGAAAAGTAACACAGGCTTCCAGCCTGCACCGCGTTAGTTGTGAAGGAAATCTACCAAAAGTGCAGGCTGGAAGCCTGTGTTACTTTGAATCAAAAAGAAATTTCACCCCCATTTGGGGATGAGCGGATTTTAAAGTATTGGTTATAACGTTTATAAAAGAACGAGTAGATTGGGTAGGTTATTTGTTGCGAGTTCCCTTACATCAAACCGTTAAAAAAGGTGAAGAGGAAGGGGTATCATATCAACAGAATTCTAATTGTAGATGATTCGCCTCATAAATCGAAAGACAATTTTGGAAATGCTATTTATCCAAGCGCATTCACGGGAGATATGGCAGATAAGGAATTGAGATTACTGGCTAAATATCTTAAATCGCTGAAAGACGAAGAGAACATTCGACGAATAGAAAAAAGAGGTTGGCAAAATCAAGTTGAATAATTACGACTTAAACGGACGGCGTTGTGTCCATTCTTCTTTGGGGACAAAGGAGTTGATAAAATATTTCACCAACCAATTGGTGATGCAATTACGATGACGTGCATACAAAAATAAATCATGCGGCTCGGCACCTACCGAACTTTTGATTTCTAATGCAGTACGCGAAAATATAATTTGGTGTACACCTGCATCTATTCCGATACGTACCATGTCGTATAGCATGTTGAGATAGAGTTGTACGTTTCTATTTGCTTGATAGTCAAGACCTAAGAAGTGAGCGTCTAATTCGTTTCCGCTTTGAATGGTGGTATAAAAACCTACAAATTCATCGTGAATATAACAAGCGATGAGTTTGAATTTATCCCCAAGTTGGCGTTTGAGTTCGGGGAAATAATCGGGTGTGAAGGTGAAAGTATTGAATACCGCTTTGGCGGCTACATTCTGGTAGGAGTCGAAAATTTGCTGTTTATTTTCTTCTATTTCTGTGAGATTGAGTTCCTTTCTTACAATATTTTTTCCTTTTTTGAAGGCGCGTTTGACCCGCACACGATATTTTGAACTCATCGCCGCGAGATAGTCGTCAAAACTTTCCCAATTGTGCGGAATATCCAAAACCATCGTGGGTTGTATATTAAATTCGTAGAATTTACGGTCGGTAAATACCGGAGAAAGTCCTTTTTGAGTGCGCTCCGAAAAATCTTTGAGTACGAATAAGGCAATACGCTTGCCGCGTTTGCCCATTTCTTGAGCAGCTTTATCAAGACCTTTATATAGTAATTGGGAAGCAATTTCAGGATTTACCTTCGGATGAAAATAAAAACCATGCTCTCCTGTCAGCAACAAACTCCCACAGACCATTACATTAAGTCGGATTTGTCGCGTGACGAATTTCTGCGTAGCAACTTTTACTTTATCCCAAAAACGAGTGGATTGGGCGAGTTTTTCATCATTAAACGGCTCATCGCCTCTATAGTGTTGCACCTGACAAGCGGCAATTCCTATCATCTGACCATCATACGAAAACGTAAGATAGCAAGACTGCATCCCATTAGGCGGAGCAACTTCCAATGCCTTCAAATAAGTAGAGCGCAAAAACACTCGATGCTCCGGTACAAAATCATCCCACGAACCCACTACCTCCGAGATAGAGGCATGAAACCCAATATCAGCATGCTCCAATAAGCGGATTTCGTCTGGTTTGTTAAATTTTGGTGGTGTAAGCACCTGATTTTCAGTTAAAGAAAACTTACAAGAAGTCATTGAAATATTATTTGAGAGCAAGGTACGATGAATTCGGCAAGTGTTCAAATGGAGCGCGATATTTATTTCGTCGGATTGAATACATTCGCACGAAATGGTAAACGTGATTTACCGATAAAGGTTGAGATTATGAAGGAGAGAAAATATTAAGAAGAAGTTAAATTATGAAATGGGGCAATATGCGAGATTGTGGTCGGGATTTTTTGATAGAAAATATGGCTATCAGTTCATAGTTGGACAGTTCATAGTTCATAGTTGTTACAATCGCTTGATTTTTAGGGCGTTTATAATTTACTGATTATCAAAGTGTCCAACGTTAGACAGGTAGCCGAAAATATGGAGTGGTAAAATAAAAAAACGGGAACCGACCGTGTATCAGTTCCCGCCCCATAAACCAAGTATCAAAATAAAAAATCGTTAAATAACCATGAAAACCTAACCAAACATTATGATTACCATTGATTACACTTCCAATGTATAGCAATTCGGAATATAAGAAATGCACCTTTGGGTAGGATAGTGACATTAAATTTGGGCTTAATTGGGCTTAAGTGTATATTTGTAGGAGAGAATATGCTTTATAACGTAACAGTTCTTGGGCTAAAAAAGGGCTTATTTTTTTGATTTTTTTATAAAAAATATCGTTTGACAACTCAAAACCAACAAAAAAGGCTGCCCGTGAAGGCAGCCTTTTTACTTTTCTGATTTGAAGCTAGTCGTAAATTCTTACTTCTTCTTCGTCACCGGCGCGTTTACAGCAGGTGCGGCATAGCTTCTTTTGAATCTTCTTTTAAACATGATGTCAAAATTTTTAATGGTTAATAAATTAGTGAAATGGTCAATGATTAGTTTTTGCATAATAGAAACATTTGGTTATTTCATACACAATCCTAAACACTGTTGTTATTTTTTCTTTGTCACAGGTGTATTGACTGCGGGAGCTGTGTAGCTTCTTTTAAATCTTCTTGAAAACATACTTATAACCTTTTTAAATGTTAGATAATCAATTGTCGTGTATTATTTAATACAGTGCAAAGATACAACGTTTTTTCGCCTAAGTCAATATTTTATTTTATTTTTTAATTAATTTTAAAATAAAAATCTTACATTTGGCTATATTTTAATTGTTTAAAGAATAAAATTTTGTTCTTGAAATAAAATTCGCCATTAAAAAAGCCGCCCTATGAAAAAAATCAAATCCCAAACTCCAAATTCCAAAAAATCGAAATAAAATGCTTGAATTGGAATTTGGTCATTGGGATTTGGAATTTAAGTACCAAGACAAAATTATCTTTAATCAATTTTGGTTTCTTTTTCTCGCTAATTTCGTTAAAAATACTTCCCGATAGCTATCGGGATAGCTCAGGCTATGCCTGCGTTTTTTGCCTCATTAGCGAAAAAATAATTCCAAAATTTTAATTAAACCTAATTCTGTCTTGGTACTTATAAGTTGAAAACTTATACTTACTTATCCTTTGTTACCGGTGTACCTTGGAGCAGGAACACGATACTTTCTTTTAAATCTTCGATTTAGCATAATAATGAATTTTTAAGACAGTTATGAAATCAAACAAAAAGTTGTCAAATTTTTGTCATTGTAAAATTTTAATTTAAATAGTTTGTTTTCACAAAATATAAAAATTTATTTTACCATTATAAACTACACTAACAAAACAATATTTGGAACAAAATAGTTCCAAATATTTCATTTTCTTCGATGAAAAATACCTAAAATCCGATAAAAAAGTACTTTTTCAACCTCAACTTCAACCTCAACTTCAATTAAAAATATTTGAGTGCGTTTGCTCTAAAAATTTACGTCAAATTTGCGTTTGTGTTTACAGTTGAGATTGAATTTGAAGGTTTACAAAGAAAAAACCCTGTAAAGGTTAGCAGGAAAGAAAAAATTATGTTTTCTTTGTCCTGAAATCCAAAGCACTGTGTCAGACTTGCTTTAAGAACCCAAAGCCAGCACGAACACATAACATTAAATCTCTTTTTGCTGACTGTGAAATGATAAGCAGAAGAAACGTTCGCATCAAAGTGATGCAAATATTGTACACGATGAACCGGGATGAGACGATTACGCCTCAACTCTCTCGTAAGCAATACGATACATCTGTCGCAACATCCTATAAGATATACTTGCTCAATGTACTACAATTGTACAAAGTGGCGGAGTATGTAAATGATGATGCAAAGATACGTGCAGCCAAGCACCTACCCACCGCAGAAGATAAAGATTTCTCTACCAAGCTATTCGACAATCCTATAATTCAAACGATTGCAGATAGTGCGTCTTTTAGAAGCCTTGTCAAAAAAGACAAATTGGATAAGCTCTTGGATTCGGATTTTACACGTAAAATCTACAAAGAGTTTGTCAAAACGGCGGAATTCAAGACCTATCAGGCAAATACCATTGATTTGCAAGGGCATCGCGAATTGCTTCTGGAGATGTACAAGTTTTTGGCGAAACATGAGTTATTCGAAGAGCGATTGGAGGATTATTTCTCGAGTTGGCAAGACGATAAATCACTCGTGGTAGGAGCGATGAAAAAAACCATCAAGCGCGTTAATGGCGAAGATGATTTTCATAAACAGTATCTTCCTGAATCCGAAACCGTCAAAGAATACGGAGAGGAACTTTTGCACAAAGTCATGGCAAAAGATGGTGAACTGTTTGAACTCATCGAACCCATGCTCCAAAACTGGGAAGCCGAGCGCGTAGCTACCATTGATATGATTTTGTTGAAAATGGCACTGTGCGAGCTGATGTATTTTGAAACGATACCTACTAAGGTAACGATCAACGAATACGTTGATATTTCAAAACTATATAGTACACCTAAGAGTAAAGAATTTATCAATGGCATCCTTGATAAGTTAATGAAAAAACTTAAGGAACAAGGACTTATCAAAAAAACCGGACGCGGATTGGTGGACTAACGTAACACAGACATTCTTGTCTGTATGCTGCCCGAAAACTAATATCAACTACAAACTAAATGATTCAAGTTGTGTGCGACTTGAATTAAATACTAAATAAATGAGAAAGACCATTATCATAACCATTCTGATACTCCTCGCGTTGGGATTTCAAAATAACGTTGAGGCACAAATATCGACCAATCGAAATGCACTGACTTTCAAGTTCTTGGCAACCGATTATGCTACGCCTATTGTTGGAGAGTTTGATACAGAAAATTTTACATACGGTGGCGAATTTAAGTATTCCCGTTTTCTCAACCCTTCATTCAATCTTGATATACCGTTTCGTATAGGTGATGCAAGTTACCCGCTTTCTGATTCGACTACATTGGGCAGTACCTCCGGAAGTGTTGACCTTAATATTGTATATAAACTCAATAACGGCTATCTGATTCCCGAAGAAGGCTTCTTCGCACCCTATATTTTTGCAGGTGTCGGCGCAAATTATCTCAATGATTTGGACGATGAAAAATTGGACGCACAAGTACCGCTTGGTATAGGTATCAATTTCAAACTAGCAAAAAATATACGCCTTCAGGTACAGTCCGAATACCGCTTTGCAGCGATTAAAGACTATAATAACCTGCGTCATACCGCCGGATTATCTTTCTTATTTGGTGGCGGCGATGCCATCGAAAATGTAATCATGGAAACAGATATGGATGGCGACGGTGTTACAGATATGGACGACGACTGTCCTGAAATCGCAGGTACGGAGCAATTTAGAGGTTGCCCGGACAGTGATGGCGATGATGTACCGGACTCGGATGATGACTGCCCGAATGAAAGAGGTACATTGCGCGGTTGTCCCGACGTAGATAAGGATGGTATTGCCGATAAAGATGATAAATGTCCTGAAAGACGCGGTGTAGCTGCCAATAATGGTTGCCCTGAAGTACCAAAAGATAGTGACCGCGACGGCATACTCGACAAAGATGATAAGTGTCCAAGAGAGCGCGGACTTACGCGTTTCGATGGCTGTCCTGATAATGATGGTGACGGTACGCCGGATATTGACGATGATTGCCCGACTGTCATTGGTTCAAAAGAACTCAACGGTTGTCCTGATACAGATAAAGACGGTATCACAGATGCCGAAGATAGATGTCCGACCACTCCGGGTACGAAAGCACTCAACGGTTGTCCCGAAAATCCGAGCGATAATGTAATTATTGTGGACAGCCCGCCTGTGATTTCGACGCCGACTACACCTATACCGAGTACGACAATCATCACGCCGAGTACCACAGTCATCACATCGCCTGCTCCTATAACGACTACTCCAAGCTCCGTTATCAGCAGCGAAATTCGTGAAATACTTGACTTTGCGATGCGTGATGTCAAATTTGAAACAGGCAGCAGTTCGCTCAAAGTAGCCTCTTACGGCGTCTTAGAAAAAATCGCTGTAATTATGTTGGAGCGTCCCGAATACGGCATGAGTATAGAAGGACACACGGACAGTCTCGGCGACGATGCACGCAACCAGAAACTCTCCGAAGCGCGTGCTAAGGCTTGCTTTGACTACCTCGTCAAAAAAGGCGTGGAAGAAGGTCGCATGAGCTATATCGGTCTCGGTGAGACTCAACCGATTGGTGACAACAAACGCACTAAAGGTAGAGAGAAAAACCGCCGTGTAGAATTTAAAATTTATTTACGATAGGAAACTGTAAACGGTTGACGACAGACGGTTGACGGTTGACGGATATAAACGAAAAAGCCGATTTGCATTTCTGCAAATCGGCTTTTTCGTCCACCGTCCACCGTCCACCATCTACCGTTCATCATCCACCGCCAAATACTTGACTGCCAGTTCATAGCCTTTCAGCCCCAAACCGAAAATTCCACCAACACATACTGCTGATAAATAAGAGTGATGTCGAAATGATTCTCGCGCATATACATTAGAAATATGCACTTCGACAACAGGCGCAGGTACAGCGGCAATCGCATCGCGCATAGCTACGGAAGTGTGTGTGTATGCCCCTGCATTCAGCACGATACCATCCAATTCAAAACCGAATGTTTGTATTTTACTGACCAATTCACCTTCGCTATTACTTTGATAATAAACGAGTTGTGTGTCGGGAAATACTTTTTTTAATTCCTCAAAATATTCCTCAAACGTTTGACTGCCGTAGATTTCCGGCTCGCGTTTGCCGAGCAAATTGAGGTTGGGACCGTTGATGACGGCTATTTTCATAGTTGCGAGTTGCGAGTTGCGAGTTGCGAGTTTCCGCACTATGCGTAAATAACCCGTAATTCGCGACCCGATTTTATTCAATTGTTTCTTTTATTATTTAAACGATCCTTATCGTTCATCATTCTGCGAACTCCATTTTTCCTTTAATTCCTTGTAAATGCGTCCGTTATCATCATTTTTTGAAGCGAAAAAGATGTCTTTTCCGTTCTTTTTTTCGATTTTAATGTAAGGTTTATTCATAGCATTGATCAAGAGTTTAACGATGTCGCCATCAGCAGTTTTGAATTTTCCCTTATACACACCATCCAACGCAAAACCGTGTACGCGCATGGTGAATTTAGGTAATTTTTGCATCAAATCTATTGAAGTAACATCTTGATAATCAATTGCCTCACCATAAATTCCTTTAAAACCAACCGCCGTGTCCGCTACATTAATTTTAGTTTCTTTTACGCCCCAAAAAAATAAACCACTAACGAGTGCCGCAGTCATTAACAAAACGATAGCACCGATATTATTCTTGCGCTGCATGTTTTTAGCCCAATATTTATTGCTTCGCAAAATGAAAAAAACAAGCCCCAAAATTGGATAAAGGACAGCGAACGTCACTCCCGTATTTTTCGACATCACAAAATACAAACCCAAGCCACCAATAAGCGTAGAAAGCCCTAAAAATAAATGAAATTGGCGGAAAGATGCCAAGTAATTTTTTAGGTCAAATCGCGCCTTTTCTTCCTTCGACATCTTGTTATAACCTGATAATAGTGTAGGCGCATTTTTTTCTGTGATGATAAAACTAATGCCCATGTAAAGCAATCCGAGAAAAACAATTATATATAACATAGGTAAGTATTACTTTAAGTGTCAATGTAGATTCAAGCATCTGATTAACAATGAGTTAATGTGTTATGAAATATTTAACTGAATTTAACGAAAAATGTCTCTCACTCAAATTTTTTTCTACGAATATCAACTAATATCGGACATAGCATTTGATTTACATCGCTTTCAAACGCCTGAGCATCTCCGCCGCCTTTGCATTCTCAGGGAATTTTTTGAGAATACGATTCAACCATTTCTCTGCATTGGATACATCATTTTTTGTAAGAAAATAACCCACCTTATTCATCATTGCCAATTCGTAATCGGGGTCAAGAGCAAGAGCTTCGTCAAAGCGTGTATTAGCTTGTTCGGCTTTTCCTTCCAATAGAAAAATATAACCCAAATTATTCCACGCGACAGGTTGTTTTTTATTTTCCGACAAAATAAATTCAAATGTTTTTCGTGCATTCGTGATGTCTTGTTTTTGCAAATAAGCAGTTCCCAATTTATTATTAAAATCCAAATTCAGAGGGCGCAATTCGACAGCTTTTTTATAGAAAATTAATGACTTATCGACCTCGCCTAACTTGGAAAATGCCTCGCCGATGCGATAGGCTGTCCAGCCGTCTGAAAGGTCGTCGGGCATCGTATTTTTTGTATAAGTGACTATATCTGTATAGTTTTCTCTCGTAAAATGATAATGCACGAGTGTCGTCATTTTATCGGAAATATTCGCACCGGATTTTGACAAATAATAACCTGCTGAATCCAACATTTGTTGCTCCGGGACAAATTTTTCATGCAGCGCAATGTAGCCTCGCGCCATATCCAAATCAGAAGGATCTTCGTCCGTAAGACACTCTAAACCAATGAATCGTGCAATGTCATTCTGCTCCGCTTCCGCTACGGGAACGCCTACCGCGTGGTCGGTGATGCGTACATGCGGAATGTCGATACTGCCGCTTTTGGGCATGTGACAACCGACACAATTATCTTGCTTGGCAACGCGCTCTGCCTTTGGTGCGCTACACAGTTCGCGGTCGGTTTTGGTGTGGCAATTTTTGCAAGCATTATTATAAGTATCCGTCGTGGTGGCTTCGATGCTGTGGTGCGGATTGTGGCAGGTCGTGCAACTCATTTTGCCTACCGTAAAGCATTTACTCAATCGCATTCTATCCGCCTGTGATGCCATGATAAATTTGTCGTGTGAATTGGTATAACGCGGCAAAAAGACATTCATCACCTCATTCAATCTCATGCCGGGGCGAAAGTCGAAAAAGTCCTTGCCTTCATTCAAGACCGCCGTGCCTTGCAGGTGGCAGCGTTGGCAAATATCAATCTCTAATTCAACGGGAAGATTAACGGGATTGACGATGCTATAATCAACATATTGAGAGGTGTCGATGATATTTCCGGCTAATTTTTCGTGTACATGCACCTCGCCCGGTCCGTGACAACGCTCGCACTCAATACCGCGTGGCACGGCAGCGTACTTGTTTTCCGAACCCGCTACATGGTCGGGCAGATGATTGTGGCAGGTCATACATTCGGTGGCGATAATGCGCGAAAAACGGGAGTTCGCACCGCCCTCGAAGCCGGGAGCCATATCCCATTTACCATCTTGTGTATAGAATGTAATCGGAGCTTGTGTGACGTAACCATTCTCATTGATGAGGTGCGAATTGGTGTGCTGCCCTGACCCGATGACGTAGCTAATGCGCTCGGTACGGCTGTGTGTGGTGTCACCATTTTCGAGACGAAACTCCTTGATATACAACACACTATCTTGCCAAAATGGTTTGTAATAAAAATCACTATCCGGGTCATACACGATGGCGTGTTTGTCGAATCGGGCAGCACTTTTGGTCATGGTTGCATGGTCAAATGACTTGCCCATGCCTGTGTGAATATAGGTTTCATAGATATTCTGATGGCACGAACGACAGGTCTGCATCCCAACGTAATCGACGCTATCATGCAGATTTTTATATGCGGGAGTCTCGACGGCTTGCTTAGTCGGTGTATTGCAAACCACCAAGAGCAATGCCATGAACAGAAAGGCGAGATATATGATTCGATTTTGCACCTTTGCAAGATACGGTTTTTTGAGGGTTTAGGTAGGATAGGGGAGGCTAATTTAGATTTGTTCTTTGGAAAATGACTATCCTAAAATTGACCAATTTATTATTTCCAATTGCCTAAATTGTAGATTTCGATGATTTTGGAACTTGTATTCGTATATCGCACGACACTTCTATTCAGTGTGCAACCCAATATTATTGCATATTTGATATTAATTTTTTACCTTACAATTACGTATTGCAATTTAGTTTATTTAGGAGTGTTTTGACGCTAAGTGGTAAGGCAGTATTGTTGTAAGTGTATCTCCTATACATGTGTAAATAAATTATTTTTCTAAAAAAGAAGTAAAAAATTAGGTATTTTTAATTCATTTAGATTATTTTTGCACTATATTAGTAAATATCCCCCTCTGGCCTATCAATCCATTATCCACAAATTCAGAAACCATAAGTCACCTTGCTACCCTTTAAAATTTTGCTAAATGTTCTGATATCCTTGTATTCCACGTACCACATTTGAACTTTTAGATTCGTAAGAATTAGTGTGCTTATTTGTACCCTATTCTTAGGTGTTGATGCTCGCGTTATATTCCTATATCCAGATACTTATTTAAGGATGATTAAGTAACATCTTAAGATGTACTCAAAATACAAGTTTTTTGAGTTACATTTTAAAATAAAATATTCTTTTAGTTTAAATAAAATTAAAATATGAATAAAGTATTTCTATTTATGTTTTGCTGTTTGTGTATGACAAACTTAACTGCACAAGATACTGCAAAACGAGCTTCAGCAGATAAGCAAATCTCCGGAATTGATTTTACTGAAACTTTTCAGGATGGTTCTTCGGGAAATGGTACGCTTAGTTATCATTCTTTGGATGATATGACTACGATGGCGAATTACAGGTTTGAAAAAACGAGTTTGCCTAATCCCTATTCTGTGGATTATGATTATCATATCAAAAGACAGGAGAATGGGGATTATCTCATTGAAATGGGCAGCGTACTTGACCCGCTTTCTATGCGAATAGATGACAATGTGGAAGTAACGTACAATGGCGATGACATCGAATTTCCGACAAATATCGGAGTAGGTGCTTCACTCAAAGATGCAAAAGGCGAGTACACATTGGCGATTCGCAAGGCGCGTTTTGCTTTGATTTATTTGGTAGAAGTGACGAATAGACAGGTCATCGGACAAGAAACAATTGAAGTAGATGGCGAAGAATACGAGGCTTTTGTAATCACTTACGAGTGTAGAATTGAGAAATCCGTTAACGGAAATACAGTCAACGCCCGTGCAGAAAACATCAAAGAGTGGTATGTACCGGGCATTGGAGCGATTGCCAAAACCCGCACCGGAAAATCAAGAGACAAAGAGCAAACCAATGAAATTAACAGCACCCTGACGACAAATAACGTGAGTTTTTAGATTTTTTAATTGGTAAAATGGAAATACGATTTTGTGTAAAGTATTGAAAATTAGATTGTTTGTACAAAATCCTCCAAGCTTTCTTTTTTACCCTTTCATTATATTTTATTAGAGACTATTTAAAATTATTTTTTTGATGAATATGAAATGTATTTTTCGTTCAGATGAAGCTCATTTTGAGAATTATAGCCAAGCAGAACCTGTCCCGAACTCGATTCGGGATGACGAAAAATAGCTGAAATATGGGCGGAAAAGACATTCATATTCATCAAAAAAATAATTATAAATAGCCTCTCAAACCAAGTTTAAATTTTTTTTATGAAAAAAATTATTCAAAAGTATCCACAAGGCAACCGCCTCCGAACCTTACTAATGGCTGTATTGGTTCTGTGTGCTTGTCAGATCTATGCGGGAGATTACTACGTCTCCAATTCATGGACATCCAATGGTGTAGGGTATTTCTCACTGGTTTCCTACGATTGTAATCAGTCCACGACTATACAATGTGTTGAGGCAAACAAAGCATTGCCCCCTAACGGACATTATTACTATAATGACGGATATTATTTTCATCCAAGCGATTATTACTATCAAATAGGTTATGGTAATCCGGTAGATTGCGGACCGAGTTGTGGTCCTCCTTCGTATAGTCATCATATTACTCCTGCAGACTGTGGTCAGCATAATGGCAGCGTAGTAATTGATGCCTATGGTGGAGGTGCTGATTATCATTATTATGCTTTTGCAGGCGGAAACTACGATGGTCCTTATGATTCATATAATTTTACGAATCTTTCGCCGGGAAATTGGACATTTTATGTTTCATCTAATCCGTATGAGGCTTCGTGTGCAGTTGAGGTTACTGTTCACGTTCCGGAGGCAGATTGCGGACCGAGTTGTAGTCCTCCTTCGTATAGTCATCATATTACTCCTGCAGACTGTGGTCAGCATAATGGCAGCGTAGTAGTTGATGCCTATGGTGGAGGTGCTGATTATCATTATTATGCTTTTGCAGGCGGAAACTACGATGGTCCTTATGATTCATATAATTTTACGAATCTTTCGCCGGGAAATTGGACATTTTATGTTTCATC
>Ga0209186_1000992_pt1 | contig 21688 bp, 12 predicted proteins | sample SidtaG_FD_187426 | JGI IMG/M metagenome (GOLD analysis project Ga0209186, IMG submission 187426) | Marine algal microbial communities from Sidmouth, United Kingdom - Sidmouth_Male2 metaG (SPAdes) (version 2) | ecosystem: Host-associated > Algae > Red algae > Unclassified | place: Sidmouth...
CAAATTTTTAATCTGCCTCGTACCGACGACTTTAGCCGTCGCGGGAAAGTACCGAGCCACTTGACGGCTAAAGTCGTCAGTACAGTGGCATTTCAAAATAAAATTAAAAATTTGTCCTGCACCCTAAATAAAGTCTAATTTTGATTTAGTATTTACAGTATTCAATCTTCTTTATACTGATGTTTGCCTCGTGTCCAACCCTTCTTACTAAGGTATTTTTCACCATCGTCAGCAGCAGGTTCTTCTAACTGAGTTCCCATGCTGTCATTCCAACGATTCAAATAACCGAATAGCGCAATGACCCCAAGAATTTCGACGATTTCTCCGTCTTCCCAATGCTTGCGAAGGTTCTCGGCGATGATATCATCCACTACATTCGGAATAGTAGAGGCGGCTATGGCAAAATCAAATACTGCTCGTTCAGCATCGCTGAATGCTTCGTAAGTTTTATATTCCCAAATATGATTGAGTTTATCTTGCTCAGAACCATATCGTTCTGCTGCGCGAATGGCATGTGCTTCGCAATATCGACAGCCCGCCGTCATACTGGACAGGTAAGCCAATTGACGTTTTAAGGCACTCGTGACACGCCCCTTATTTTCCATGACCGAACGATTCATCTCCAAAAAAGCACGAGCAATGCGAGGACGGTGCATCATCGTGAACAAACTATTGGGTGTAAAACCCAACGTTTCTTCATAAAATACAGCCATTTCTTCTGCTTCTTTATTTGCATTTCTATCTAAGGGGGAAACTAAAGGTTTTTTCATTATGTAAGTTCAAATTGTAGTGCTGAGGTAAAAAAATAATTCGTTGATTATTATGATTCTATGCACAAAAACCTCGCTACTCAATACTCGTCACTCGCTACTACGTTAAGGAATTAGACTTTCAAGGACTTCTTGCTGAATACTTTGTGCTTGATTTTCATTATACCAACTTTTGATAATGCTTCTGATTTTTTCACGTCTTTTGATTTCATCATTATTCGGAGCGTTGTTGAGGTGTTTGACTTTCACCATAATTTTAGCTTCCAACTCGGCAGGACGAGGACCCCAAACCCCTAAGACAACCAAAGACTCTGCATCCAAACAAATCACCTTGGGAATGGAACGACTACCGCGAGTCGTAAAATTATCTATGATTGATGATGAATCACGCAAGATGACCTTTAATTGAATATTAGCATTTACTTGCGACATTTTGTAAATAACGGGTAAGCTATTGGCACTGTCTATACACCAACTCTCCGTGATTGCCAGCCAAGTCAAAGGCACTTGATAGACCTGAAGTATTTTAATAACCTGTTCTTGTATGGTTATAGTTTCCAGTAGATCTTGAATAATTAACAGATTTTGAGCGGACTTGCTGACCGAGTCATCACTGTGATCTATCCCAGTAGTTTGTCTATTTTCAATAAGGTGGCCTGCCAACTCCACGTACGCAGGGTAGCTTAATGCCTCTTTTATGACTTCATGGGTAATAATTATAGACATCCTATTAGTAATCCTTCCCGACAAATTTAAACATGAGAAAGCAAATAACCTATCTATTTGATAATATTATTCTTATTTTTGAAAAACAAAAAAGCCTATATTTTTATTTATTAGAAAAATAAAATATAAAAAGGTCAGCTTTAAATTTAGAAATATGAAATATACATCATACATTTCACTACTCAGTATTATTTTGGGGGTTTTGTTAGCCATTCAAATATCCTGTTCAAAAGATGAGGAAACGCCACCCATATCACCAACCGTAGAACTCAGCCAATTGCCTTACGACAAGCTTTCCGATTATAATTTTTTTGAAGGTAATCTTGCAGACCAAAAACCAATAGAAGGCGTACTACCTTATGACCTCAACACACCTTTATTTTCCAATTATTCTGCTAAAGCTCGCTTTATATGGATGCCCGAAGGAAGCGTCAACACATACAACGAAGATGATATACTTGATTTTCCTATCGGAACAGTCATTATCAAAACATTTTATTATGATAATGATTTTAACGACCCTCTGGCAGGTAAACGTCTTCTCGAAACGCGCCTCTTGATTCGTCAAGACACGGCTTGGCAGTCGGCTTCTTATATCTGGAATGAGGCACAAACGGAAGCCGACTTTAGTGTCGTCGGTAAGCAAGTCGAAGTCACTTGGAAACATTATGACGGCAGTACGCGCAGTACGCTTTATCTCATTCCGAATAAAAATGAATGTAAAGGTTGCCACAATAGCGACAATATCACTCATCCGATAGGTCCAAAAATTCGTAATCTCAACAAAGATTTTCCTTATACTGACGGCACAATGAACCAACTTCAAAAATGGAAAGAAATGGGCTACCTCAAAGACTTTCCTGACAATGCACCCAATGTAGCTGTATGGAATGACCCGATAACCGGCACACTCAACGAACGCGCAAGAGCCTATATTGATGTCAATTGCGCTCATTGTCACAACCCAAAGTCACCTGCCAATACGACAGGATTGTTTCTTAATTATCACGAAACAGATCCTACGCGATTGGGTATTTGTAAAGAACCGGTAGCGGCAGGGCAAGGCTCTGGAGGCTTTGCTTATGGGATTGTTCCCGGCGATGCCGACAATTCTATCATGACTTATCGAATGGGATCTATCGAACCCGACGTGGCAATGCCCGAACTACTCCGTTCGGTAGTTGATGTGGAAGGTGTGCAACTTCTTCGGGATTGGATCAATGCGATGCCGGAGGATGATTGTAATTAAGTGAAAGAAAATAAATAACTTGTCCCATTATACTTGTTCTTTTTCCTTCTAAAAAACACAAAAAATAGTTCCGTAGCGATGCTATGCAGCGATTTTTTGAATTCTTTAGAAGAAAAAATTACAGCGCATTATGGAACAATTTATTTAATTTCTTTCACTAACCAGATTTTGGACGAAAATTTTGCTTGCATGATAAAAATTATCACTACTACACGTTCAATATATCTACGTTTTGCGACTTTGTGTTTGGTTTTACTCGTATTCATAGTTGCCTGTAAATCAGACACCAAATCACTGACTGCTGACCTTGCATTTAGTGGTGAGACGATGGGAACGCGATATAATGTCAAGTATTTTGATGAGCACAAACGCTATTACCAAAAAGCGATTGACAGTTTGCTTGTGACGGTGAATCAAGACCTTTCTACGTATATATCCGACTCACATATTTCGATTTTTAATCAAGAAAAAACAAGGACTTATGAAGGCTCGCCTCATTTTGATAAAGTGTTTATAAAAGCCAAAGAAATTTATCAAAAAACGGAAGGGGTTTTTGACCCTACGGTCATGCCTTTGGTCAATTATTGGGGCTTCGGATATACGCCCAAAAAAGCCGTCACGCGAGTTGATTCTACTCAAATAAATGAACTAATGATGGGTGTAGGCTTTGATAAAATCATTGCAACAAAACAAAGTTTTTACAGCAAACAAAATCCGCGTACTCAACTGGATTTCAGTGCAATAGCCAAGGGCTACGGTGTAGATGTGATAGCAGAATTTTTGGAACAAAAAGGTATTGAAAACTATTTAGTAGAAATCGGCGGTGAGTTGCGTACAAAAGGTAAAAACCCGCGAGGAGATTGGTGGCTGACTGGCATCAATACGCCAACAGAAGACGCTTCTTTACGCGATTTTCAAGCTAAAGTTATGCTGCAAAATAAAGCTCTTGCCACATCGGGAAATTACCGAAATTATCACGAAGTAGATGGTAAAAAATACGCACATACGATTAATCCGAAAACGGGTTATCCCGAAGCCAATACGCTCTTGAGTGCATCTATTTTTTCGGACAATTGCATGACTGCCGATGCCTACGCTACGGCTTGTATGGTCATGGGAATTGACAGGGCTTTTGAATTGATTGATAGGTATGCCGAACTGGAAGGCTACTTTATTTATAGCGACGAAAATGGCGATATGCAAGTAAAATACACGAAAGGGATAGAACAATATTTAAAAAAATAACAATTAAAAAATGCTTAAAATAAACACTTTATCATATTTTTTTCTCTTTACAATAATATGCCTTTGTGTCAGTTGCAAAAAAGACCAACTTGATAATCCTACTAATCTCAATGCCAATACTTTTGTTTTTCTTGGTCATACTTATGATTGGAATAGCAACGGAACGCGAGTCGATCCGCGTATTGAGCGACTGCCTTTGTCCGATTACAAGGGCATTATGTTGGGAGGCGATATTTGTTCTGAAGTGACGAGAGAACAAGAAACCATAGATTATCTTGACGATATTTTTGATTTGAAAGATCATTTGACATTTTACACACTCGGTAATCACGATACGCGAAACGGGAATTTGCACTACATCACGGATGCTACGCAACGTCTTGATTTTTACACTTATTATCACGATGAAACGCTATTCATGGTCTTGAATTGCTCTTATGATTTTGTCGATTCTTTGAGAAATAAATGTGATGAAATGCAAGCTCAATTGGACATGATTCAACAAACACTTGATACGCTTTCTGCATCAAATTTATTCATATTGACACATCAGGTAGTCTGGGGTACATGCGAGCCGGATATGGAGACGACCGCACATGCCAATGCCGAAATCGGATATTATCGTTTTTTGTGTGAGGGCGATGTCAGTACTCGTTTTGACGCGGCAATATATCCATATTTAAAAACTCTAAAAGCGAGTGGAACAGAGGTTTATGTAGTTTCAGGTGATGGCGGACAGCGTTCTAAAAAATATCATTACGAATCACCGGAAGGGATTAATTTTTTCATTTCAGGCATCAACAACAGCCTAAAACCGGAGAATACGCCTCCCGCTTTGGCAGATGTTGTCAATTTTAATCCTGACAGTATTTTGCTATTTCATCAAGATGAAATGGATAAATCTTTTGACTGGGAATTTGTCGAATTGAATGGAATATTGGAGTAATGTTTTTTACGCTAACCTCTGCTCCAGTTCCTCTATCTTTTCCATTAACCAGCCTCTATGACTGTTAATTTTTTGTTTGTTCAATCTCATTCTAATACGTTCAATATCTTTTTGAGTCGTATTGATATCATGACGAAGGCGATAAAGAGGAATAAGTATTTTAATGAAATTGGTGTTAGTCATTATAGTTTTTGTGGGTAATGATTTATTTTCTCTAAAGAATTTTTCTGTGGAACGGAAAGACTGCATGGTGTAATCATTATAATCTTTATCTTTTTCATAAAGACATTTGAGAATAACTATCCTTACATTGATATCATAAGTTTTATTTACTTGTTGCACCTGAATGAAGCTACTATGTGCAGTCGCATAATCTTTTTGGTAGAACGCTATCGTACCAAGATTAAAATGACAAACACTATCACGAATCTCCTCCCGTATATACGGACGATAACCCTCAATAATATTTGTTGCCCATTCATATTCTTTTACGCGACAACCCATTGTAACTACATTTTTGAGCCTACCTGCGGGAACAAAGCCACCGTCAATAAGCAACTCTTTATCGTCCATTATTTTGTATAACTCAAATGTTTTTCTGTTGTATTCCAGTTTTCCAAGCCTAATTTGTGCGGCACAGTAATTCGCCGCCGAAGTGTAGAACACCTTTAGCACCTCAACAGGTACTACTGATTCATATTGATTTAAGAGGTTTAATAAATCAGAATATGCTGTTTCAGATTCCGTTTTCATCAAAATTACATTCGCTTTATAAAGCATAATCAAGGGATTGTCAGCATATTGAGGTAAATCCAGTAAGAGAGTGGTTGCGTCCATTGAAGTGAGGTCATATTGCCCTTTACCCGGAACATATCTCATAGAAAGTGCCGTTATATGCAAATCCAATTTGCCTAAGACATAGCACATATCTAAATTTTGTATCAAATCCGGTAAATTATCTTTTTTGGTAAAAAACTTCCCGCTTTGGTGAAGATAGTCGCGCACCGCCTTTTCTATTTCATATTTTTGAGTATAGTATGCTATTCCTTTATTTGCCCATTTATCAAGTGTCGCTTTATCTCTTTTGATATGCCGATTGAATGATTGGTATTGTTTGCGTGCCAAAAGTTCAGGATAAAGCAAATTACATTTATAGTCGTCACTTTTTTTTAGGCTTTGAATAGACAAAAACAATTCTGCTAAACGCATCAGTTTATTAAGTTTTTTATTGAGCCAGTTGCGTTCGTCTTTTTTCAGTGTATCTTCGGGAGTGGGTAAATGTTCAAAAACTTTCTGGTAAACCATACATTGAGTATCATTATCAAATACACCTGATTTTAATACGTACTTTTTTAATGTTTTTAATAATTTTTTTACCCAAACGTCAGTATTAAAATATTCATCAGACAATACTTTTTCTAAGCCTTCTAATTCTTCCAATGAGAAAGTTCTTAAAAGTTCAATACACAGAACAGGTCTTTTTTTATCCATTTAAGTCCTTTTATTTTTAGTTAAATATTTTTAATTCGCTGATTTACAACGATTTTTAAAACAAAGATATAGTAAAATGAGGTCATTTTCATTTTTTTTTCTACAAAAAAAAATAAAAATAAGCCTTTACATTTGTAATTGTAACATAAAAAGATAAGCGATAACTAAAAAAACCTGAACTGTTATGAAAGTCATTATCCAAATTTTAATATGTTGTACGGTTTTCGGTCAACTTTATGCCCAACAAAAAGTATCCGACAAGTATTTATCCAAAAAAGAAAATGCAACATGGAAATTCTTTGAAAAATCGGAACGTGTTTCGGTTTCTAAATTGGCAAAAAACAAAGCCCTATTAAAACTCGGAACAAAAGACGAGCTAAAACCTGTCTCGAATAAGGCGGACAAAACGGGTATGCGTCACTATCGCTACCAACAAATGCACAATGGCGTACCCGTAGAATGGGCGGTCTATCTGATGCGCGAAAAGGATGCTCGCGTGACAAACGCCAACGGGAGCCTCATACAAGGACTCAACGTACCAAGCACACCAAGCATAAGTGAGGCAAGGGCTTTGCAGACCGCTCTCCAATATACGAACGCAGCTTGGTATGCCTGGGAAGATGACGCGCATGAGCATACACTCAAACAAGCGAAGAACAATCCCAATGCTACCTTTTACCCTTCGGGTGAATTGGTGATTATTGACCCGCAACTTACACAGCAAGCCGCCAACTGCCGATTAGCGTACAAATTTGATATATACGCTGTACAGCCGCTAAGCCGTCAGGTGCTGTATATAGACGCTCACTCTGCCGAAGTACTGAAAGCAATAGAAAAAATATACAGTTGTACCGATGTACCTGCCTCCGGTGACACCAATTATTCCGGTACGGTCAACTTTACAGTTTGTTATGCTGATAGTGTATATACTTTAAAAAATAGCATAGGCGGCGGTATGCAGGTATTTGATGCGAGGGGTGATATATCTTTGTCGGAAATACCTTGCCAGGACCCTGACGGTCACTTTGATACTGACGCGGCAGCTACCGAAGTACACTCGGCAACCCAAAAAACTTATGAATACTTCGATAGCGTGCATTATAGAAACGGTATAGATGGCAGTGACGCACCACTATTGAGTTGGGTACATTACGGCAACCAAACCAATAATGCCTACTGGAATGGTACGTGGATGCTATACGGTGACGGTGACGGCATCAAGTACAGTTCATTGACCTCACCGGATATTGTGGCGCATGAAATAGGACACGGCTTGACCGATTATATCTCCAAGCTGATATATGAAGGTGAATCCGGCGCACTTAATGAGTCTTTTTCGGATATTTTCGGAGAAGTGATAGAAAGACATATTCGCGGAAGCAATGACTGGATAGTAGGTGCAGACTTTACGCTGGCACCCAAAAACGGCTTGCGAAATCTGGCAAAGCCCAATGACCCGACCATGACCACCCGACAGCCAGATACTTATCTCGGTGATTATTATCAGCGTACAGGTTTTGCCGATTATGGTGGTGTACATACCAACAGCGGCATACAAAACCATTGGTTTTATTTGCTCTCCGAAGGCGGTACAGGAACAAATGATAATGGTCATACCTACGATATTGAAGGTATGGGCATGGAAAAAGCTGCCGCTATCGCCTACAATCTGACTACATACTTGACTTCCAACGCCAACTTTAAAGACGCTCGTTTAGGTGCTATACAAGCTGCCGAAAATCTTGGCTATAGTGCTGATGAAGTCTCACAGGTAGATGCGGCATGGTGCGCTGTAGGTGTGGGACCCGGATGTGTAAGACTTGATTGTAGTACGAGAGACTCGCTCGCGCTTGTGGCTTGGTATAATTCGACCAATGGAGCAAATTGGGACAATACATGGGAGTTGGCTCAACCTATGCACTCATGGGATGGAGTAACAACTAATGAGGAAGGATGTGTAATAGACTTAGATTTACATTCCAATAATTTAAGTGGCAGTATCCCCTTGGAAATTGGAAATTTAAATGATTTATCATACTTAGATTTATCCTATAATGATTTAAGCGGTAGTATCCCCCCGGAAATTGGAAATTTGAATCAGTTACGGGAGTTATATTTATATTCCAATCAATTAACTGACACTATTCCCCCGCAAATTGGAAATTTGAGCCAATTAGAGTGGTTATGGTTAGGCTCCAATAACTTAAGTGGCAGTATTCCCCCGGAAATTGAAAATTTGAATCAATTATCGAGTTTATATTTGTCTGCCAATCAATTAAGCGGCACTATTCCACCGGAACTTGGAAATTTGAACAACTTGAGTGGCTTAAATTTGTACGGCAATAAATTGAGTGGAGATATTCCTTCGGAACTTGGAAGTTTGAATCAATTAAAGTTTTTAAATTTATTCTCCAATGAATTAAGCGGAACTATTCCTTCGGAACTTGGAAATTTGAATTTATTAGAGTATTTAAATTTATCTGATAATCAATTAAGTGGAGATATTCCTTCGGAACTTGGAAATTTGAATCAGTTACAGAAGTTATATTTATATGACAATCAATTAAGTGGCTGCTTTGATATTAGCTTACTAAGCCTATGTCTTAGTCTTAATGAGATTGATGTTGAAGGAAATAATTTTAATTCAACGTGGGAAGGTTTTTGCAATACTGGTACCGGTATATGTTCAATAGCACCATGTTTTACCCCTTCCGATGACTCACTTGCATTAGTAGCTTTATATAATGCCACAAATGGAAATCAATGGACAAAAAAATGGGATTTAACAAAGCCAATGACTACATGGCATGGTATAGCTTTTGTTGGCAGGTGTGTAATAAAGTTAGATTTATCTTCCAATAACTTAAGTGATAGTATTCCTTCGGAACTTGGAAACTTGAGTCAATTACAAAGATTAGATTTAGATGGCAATGAATTAAGTGGAGATATTCCTTCGGAAATTGGAAACTTGAATTTATTAACGCATTTAGATTTATCTATCAATCAATTGAGCGGCAGTATTCCTTCGGAAATTGGAAACTTGAATCAATTATCGGAGTTAGATTTATCCTCCAATAACTTAAGCGATAGTATTCCTTTGGAAATTGAAAACTTGAATAGGTTGAGGTATTTATATTTAGATAACAATGACTTAAGCGGTAGTATTCCCCCGGAAATTAGAAACTTGAATCAGTTACGGAAGTTAGATTTATCCTTCAATCAATTAAGTGGCAGCATTCCTCCGGAAATTGGAAACCTGAATTTATTAGATTATTTAAATTTATATGACAATGACTTAAGTGCTAGTATTCCTCTGGAACTTGGAAACTTGAATAAATTAGAGTATTTATATTTATCTGACAATGAATTAAGTGGAAATATTCCCTCGGCAATTGGGAATTTGAATCAATTACAGAAGTTATCTTTAGATTCTAACCAATTAAGCGGTAGTATTCCCCCAGAAATTGGAAACTTGAATCAATTATCGACGTTAGATTTATCTTCCAATGACTTAAACGGTAGTATTCCTCCTGAACTTGGAAACTTGAATAAATTAGAGTATTTATTTTTACAGTCCAATCAATTAAGTGCCAGCATTCCTTCGGAGATTGGAAACTTGAACCAATTACAGTATTTATATTTATATGATAATCAATTAAGTGGGAATATTCCTCCAGAGATTGGAAATTTAAATCAATTAGTGTATTTAGATTTATATTATAATCAATTAAGTGGCAGTATTCCCCCGACAATTGGAAATTTGAATCAATTACAGAGCTTATATTTAGATTCCAATCAATTAAGCGGTAGTATTCCCTCGGAGATTGGAAATTTGAATCAATTAGAGTATTTATATTTACAGTCCAATCAATTAAGTGGTTGCTTCGACCAAAACTTATCAAATTTATGCAATATTAGCTCAATTAACATAGATAAAGGAAACAACTTTGATCCTACTTGGGAAGTCTTTTGTACAGATACAATTGGTATTTGTCCTCCAAAGCCTGTCCTTCCCGGAGACTTCAATAATGACGGTATCGCCGACAAAACCGACCTGATATACTGGGGTTTGGCAAAGGGATATACTGGTCATACCCGTCCTGATTCTACTACTGAATGGATACCCCAAGACAGTCCTGAATGGGATGCCTTCATAGGCGGTATCAACTCGAAACATCAAGATGCAGATGGCAATGGTATCGTTGATGAAGCTGACTACGCTATATTAGAACAAAACTATGGTAAGTCTTCTGGAGATTTGTCTTACAGCTATAATCCAAGTCCCGCGATTTATACCTTGCGACAAGTCACTGTTGATGCAATAGGAGGACAAACTACGTATGAGTTATACCTTAATGCAAATGCTCCTATCAATACACATGGTATCAGTGTAAGTGTTGAATTTAAGAATAGTCCCAACATTTGGAACATTGAAATAGATACTACAGGATCAGCACTTCAGCCTACACATTATATTCAAGCCTATAGCAGCAGTGGCAATGATCACACGATAACATTTGCCCTTACCCGTACAGATAAAAGCAATCAACCGATAGACGGACCAATAGCTAAGTTGATAATAGCAGACAAAGATATAGAAGTACTTGACCCCACCTATGCAAAAACCAATAGGGGAAAAATGATGTCTGCTACGGGTGTGGCAACATCTGTTGGAGGTTCTACACTACATGGTAGTCTTGGCGGAGCAAACCCGACCTTACCTGTATTTTTAGCTGTCAATCCCGCTTATTGTCGCGTAGGCGGTACGGCGGAAGTCATAGTATCGGAAGGCACGCCACCTTATACGTATATGTGGAGTACAGGCGCGACGAGTTCAAAAATCAATGACTTGGACATAGGCACGTACAATGTTACAGTCAACGATGCTACCGGCTTGGCGAATATGATTGATTTTGAAATTGAATGGGCATTTACGCCTGTAGAAGTCAGTGCCGATACCGGGCAGATATGTTTTGATTTTGAAGATGCACCACTTACAGAGAAAGTTGAAGTATCGTTGGACAACGGACTTAGCTATCTGTCACCGATTACAGAGGACACCTGCTATTCTGTGTCCAAAGGTACATATCCGGTTTGGATACGGCTTGCTTCTGATACCTGTTCAACACATCTTGCGGATTTGAATGTTAATTGCGCCGATGCAGACCAAGACGGTATATGTGACGCGGACGACGTATGCCCTAATTTTGATGACACCTTAATCGGAACGCCTTGCGACGACAGCGATGCCTGCACTACTGATGATGTTTATACAAGTAATTGTGAATGTATTGGTGCATTTGTCGATACTGACGGAGACGGCATTTGTGATGCGGACGACGTATGTCCCGAAGATGCGAGCAACACCTGCGACGCGCTACCGAATTACTGCGAATCAATGGGATCAAACACAAATCACGAGTACATTGACCGTGTAACTTTTGCCGATATCGACAACACCACAGGCAATAATGGCGGCTACGGTGACTTCACCAACCAAGTGGCTACTGTAAGTTTGGGGGATACAGTACCACTTGGTTTGGTACCCGGATTTTCTGACTTTGCGTATAATGAAGATTGGAGAGTTTGGATAGATTTCAATAAAGACGGTAATTTCAATGACTCCGACGAGCATGTATTTAGCGGCAATGGTGCGAATGTACTATCAAGTACAGTAGAGATTCCGACAGATGCAGTACTTGGTCTTACAGGTATGCGTGTGTCTATGCGTTGGAACAACTTTATGGACGATCCCTGCGACAATTTTACTTACGGCGAGGTGGAGGACTACACTGTCAATATCTCCGCCGAACCACAAAATTATCCACAGATTGACCTGCGTGATGAGGAGTATATAGTCGAAAATCCGGCGATGCGTATTGCTCCCAACCCTGCAACCGAGTACATCAACATTAGTTTCCGAAACATCCGCGAGGGCAGTTCGGTAGCGATTTACAATACAATCGGGCAGTTGGTTAGCACACACAAGATCAACAACGACCACCTGTACATACCTATCAACGAACTCCCGGTGGGCATGTATATTTTACATCTTCAAATTGGCGATGACATTTATACCATTGAGCGTTTTGTCAAACTTTAGGAGTAAAGATAATCAAGGGTTTATGAGTTAGTAAATAAACCCATGCAAAAAGACAAGAGATACTGGACATCATCTAATCTTTAGCGAAACATACCAACCATTCAGACAAGTGCTGACAATGCCTTGACTGGGAAAAGTATGCCCTGTACACCCCAAGAAATCAAACTGAAGAAACGACAAAAACAATGATAATTAAACAAGAATGAAAGAATACAAAATTGATCAACCGCTTCAACGTACAAAGAGCGCACATTTTATCTACTTATGTTTTGTTACCAAGTAAGCTGTATCATCAAAGACTTATTCAATCATTCACTTTTTTTAACAAACATTTTTATTAAACATTTTTTAAAACATTGATTATGAATTTTTTAAAAATTAAATTAGGCATTTTTAGCCTATTGGCGATATTCGCCGTTTCCGTATTTTTGACTTCTTGTGAGCAAGATGGAATTGATATTTCCGATGTTGTGGAATCAGAGGTAGATCAACAAATTAGTGAGATACCAACAGATGATGCCACCTTTCCAACAGAGATGGAGTATGATCAAAAGTTAGTTGCCAAAATTCAAAAGGATGGACATGAATTACAGTTCTATAGAATTGGTGATGAGGATATAAGTGGTATTGTTACGCTTGAACAAGTTTATGGCGATGCCAGAGCCAAGGAGGAATCGCACTATACCTCTATTGATGATGGCAGTACTCCTTTTGACCATTTTATACGTCTAACCGATGCCGATGTTCCGATACCTTTGGCAATCGCAGAAACGGCGAAAGAAAATGCGCTGGAAGCATCAGGACGCAGCACCACAAATTTAACGGAACCTTTAATGTTACTTGATGAAAATTTCATTAAGATGCCAGAAGATAGAGGGTGTACAGATTTGGGATATAATTCATTTCGTCAAAAGCATTGCGGTAGTTACGTAGCCTCTAAACCATCAGATATTAAATATTGCGATTCTGGTAAATGGACTTCACTCAGTAGAAATTCATATTTCGATGGATGGCGAGAGGGTCAGACAGCAAGGACAAAAACTAATGTAATTTGTGGAACAACCAGAATAGAATTTTTTGGATGGTATAATGGTAGATGGAATTTAAATCATCGAGTAGATCTTAGTGATGGTTCATGGACTACAACTGTCAATTATTCTTATCCGGTTGAGATGCGTGTGAAAAGATCGCGACGAAATAATAGTGGTTCGTTTAGAGCTTATACACAATTCTTAGAGGCTTACACAATATTCGTTAGTAAATAGCTTAGTTTATACACGATTCATAGAATAACCTGGTGGTATCTTAAATCCGTTGATAAACACTTTGAAGAACAGGAAATAAAATCTTATTCTTCTTCTGTCTTCAGAATGGAATTATAACGAATCAACGGATTTGAGACACCACCGAAGTTTGGTACTTTACCTAAATTCTATAAGGTTTTCGAAAACCTTATAGAATTTATTACCAATTTTAACAGCTTGGTGCTTGTCCAATTTTTCATTTGATAAAAATAAAAATGCGACAATTTGAGATGCACCCATGTAGAAAATTGAAATAACCAAAATTTACCCGAAAGCAGGGTTTTTAATCATAACAACAAACGGACAGGTCGTGAGTATCCCTCACGACCTTTTTTAATACTACCCATTACTCCATTGCATACCGTTGACATATTTTGAATTTTTAGTATTTCTTGTCGGTATATAATCAATGATTTGCAGGGCTTCTCTGTCGTATTGCTTGTCGTATTTTATTTCTATGATTAATGCTTCATCGCGGTAAAGTGGTTGTTGCGGTAGGCGTGCTTTACCTTCTAAGGAATCAAACATTTGTTCAAAATCCAATGTCACTCGAAACTTACCATCCTTTGATTCAAAATACTTTCTTTTATAACGATTATAATAAACGGGAAAAATCAATTCTTCGGCTACGCGCATGTCGTTAATGTGTTGTTTTAAGCTATTTAAATCTTGAATATCAATGTCTTTGACTTTAAAAGAATTTTTAAATCCAAGAAAACCGTCTTTGACTTTTTGTTCCAATTTGGTTTTATCCATGCGGTCACCATACCACCTCAATCTGAATTTTGAACGCTGCTGAATACCGTCTATATTTTGATACAAATAATCGTAATTTATCGTATCAAAATAGATATTATGGACAGCCCGAATCGGATAAGATTTCCGAAAAAATATCGGCACTTGTCGCACCAGATATTCCCACTCCTCTACAGTCGTACCCAAAACGCGATATTTTCGTTCGTACCTCATTGACCTTCGATTATTTGTCCTTGCAGATCCAGTCTTGAACCTTTCTCAATTGTATGCAAGTATTTCACGCCTTCTGCGGTATAGGCTTTGACTTTGATATTTGCTCCGCCGTACTCTGGCTTTTTTTGGTAAGCGGCAAAGGCACGGGTGCAGTTTTTGATATTTATTTCACCTACATCAACATTAGATAAGTCTTTGGATGCCAAAGCATTAACAGCTCCGTCAATATCTGCTTGCCAAACGCTTATTGTTGACTCTTCACCTACGCTGATGCCTTTATCTCCTGCTTTTTTTATGATACAATTTTTGACGGTCAATTGACTGCCAGAAAAATCCAGACCGTCATTGCCGGGTTGATTAATTTCTATGGATTCGATAATTCCAGTACAAAAATCACCGTCAAGCGCGTCGCGAAGCGCATTATTAATTGTCAGATTTTTAATATCTATTTTCGAGCGAATTAGATTAACTGCATCCTCGCAATGATTATTATTGACCACTGCTCCTGTCATCGATACTTCCGCTTCATAAAAAGTCACCGCACCCATCATATTCCAACTGCCCGATTGCAGCGCATTCAGTCCTTCAAAAAGGGTATGATTGACTACCGAAGTTCCTTGTGGTTGTAAAACGGTAAATCCAGAATTTTCGGAACTTTTCCCTTCAATTATAATCGGATTTTCTAAAGTACCGCGCAATTCAACCGCTCCGTGAGAGAGGATTCCACCACCTTTTTCTAAATAAATTTTCGCGCCCGAAGCTATCTGTAAAGTCTTCCCGGCAGGAACTTCAAGTAAGTCATTTAGTGTAAATTCACCAGTAGGAATATTGAGTATATCCCCATTTTGAAGGACAAATTCAGGTAAAGCGGCTGTCGCAGAATTCGTATTTTTTTGAAAGGTCGGAACAGGCGTGTTTAGCACAGTTGTTTTGTATAATGAGTCTATTCCGGCGAGGGTGTAATAGACGTATTTTGGTTGCGATTTTGTTTTAATCTCCTGAAAATGAGGAACATCGTTACGCGATTGCATATTCAAATAGACAGGGTCTATCATGATGTCATTTTTTTTACCAAACCCAAAACCAACGACATTCAAGGCAACCGTATGGGCATTACGCACGTATAGTCGAGCATCATTTTTGTTCCAATGCGCTCGCAAAGACTCTTCACCAAGCGGGAGTAAATGTAAGCGAATTTTTTTCGCCCTTTCTTTTATATAATCAAGGTTTACCTTTGCTCCCGGAAATTCCGACAATAGTAGCACAGTCCGCATTTTTGCATCTTCTTTTATTTTCGTCAGAAAACTGGACACAAAATACTCATCCGTGTAGCGCATCAAGGCTTTATTGTAGGCATGCATAAATTCAGGATGTGTGAAAAAGTGTCGATGAATTTCCACTTCCGAATCTTTTGCCGTATTATAATGATATGCCAAAAAAGGTCGAACATAATCGCCGGAAGCCTCGCCAAAACCGTCAAAACCAATCGGTTCGAGTTTACGAATGACAGGATTGTAATAAAAACGGCTGTTGTGCCAAGCCAAGCCATGATGAGCATTGAACAAATCCATCGTGGCGAAATAACGAGCCATTTTTTCAATATCAAAAATCTCTTCCATCGGAGTCGTACCGTTTTTATAGGCATACAATTTTTCGACAGCTTCGGTATATATTGTCAAAAAAGTACTGTCGGCAAGTAGTTTTTTTTCTCCAAAGGCTTTGATGACACTGCTGTTAATTGCGTTGGCATTATGGTTTTGAATGAAGTCCGCGCCGATTTTTTTCTGTTGTAACAATAACTGCCAATAAGCCTCCTCCGAAAATTTTAAAATCGGTCCTTCACGTCGTTTATTATACTCCGGCAATTGCTTTTCAAAATGCTCTTCTATGGCATAAATGCCTCTTGGTTGACCATTGAGATTAACACGAATAAAGTCATATCGAGGACTCAGGACATCTTCATATTGCAAAAAACGATGATACGCCCATTCGTACAAATAAGAGCGCGTGGAAGGGTGTTGTATAGAGAATGTTTTGAGTCTGTGAAAACTACCTTCTTTACCCGTTTTGACACGAAATGACCATTTGCTGCCACGTAAATGGTCGAGCCAATCGCCTTTCAGGCGAAGTTTTACATCCACCTCATCGTCGGTTTTATCATCAATTAGTTTCCCTTTTACCCAATCATCGTCTTCGGCGATGAGTATGCCGACAGAGATAGCAGATTGCCTTTTTTTCTCAATTTTTCGGTATTGTTGTGGTTCTATGATAAGCGAAATTTGGTCGGTAAGGTCATTATCCAGAGATGTGTCATTTATGGTTTTTATCGAAAGGTCGTCAAGATATACGGGCTTATTGTCTGATAGCCAAGCATATATATTGAGTTCGGAAAGTGGCGGGTCGGCAGGTATGCGAAAACTAAGTTGGACTTTTTCCCAACCATTTTCTTTTTTTTCTACGACTTGATTTGATAATGTATAAAAGTCATTATTGGTAGGTCCGGCAGCTACGAGATTGAGATTGACAGACTGGGGGGCATATTTCCAGATTTCACATGTATAAATGGTTGCGGAAGGATGTTTGATTTTTACACTCGCTCCATATTGGTTGGCACCATCTAATTTAATAGAATATTGTCCACTCAAACTGTAATCGGAAGATTGAAGATTTGCGCCTTCGACTTTAGTTTTTCCGGTATTAAAATATCTGCCATCAGCCTGTTCCATGTCTGTACTAATGTGCATAGAAGAAATATCCGATGTCGTTTTTTGGTATTTAAATGTCGATTTTGGTAAAGTCACTCCCAAAAGCAAAACCAAAATACCGAAAAGCAATAACCAAGTCGGGCGATTGCTACGATTTTCTACTTTGTTTATGTCTCCTTTTATTAACATTTTGCTTTACAGCTTTTTGAGTCGCTCAATTTCGAGTTTTATCTCCTCTAATATGTCTTTATTTACAATATCTTTTCTGCTTCCTACTCGGGTTGAAAATATGATAAATACTTTTCCACCATAGTCTTCCTCAAAGGTTTTGAAAGCATTACTCATTCTTTCAGAGATGTTGTAGTTTCCGAAGTTTGCATTTGCCGTTATGGGTTTTATTTGAATTCCGAAGGCTTTATCACCTACTTTTCCAATGTAATCCACATCCCCGGCATGGTCTAATTCTGCATCTGATTCTTCAAATTCAATATCAGGGAAAACTTTTGCAAGCCCATCATTGATCACAGATTTTTCTAATAGAAAACCGTCATAAGTTCTAACAACGGTGACTTGATAGATGTACTCTTTACAGCCTTCAAGACTTAAATCTTGAAAGGCAGCGGTCCATCCGGGAATAACGATTTCAGTAATTTTGCAATATAGTCTTTCACCGAGTTCGTCGAGAAGTTCCTTTATAACTTTAACAGGTTGTTTTGATTTTGTGTATGCTTTCTCAAAGTAGAATTCTTCCCATTCTAATATGGTACTTGATTGACATTCTCGTATAAGTGCCATTACCGTTCCTACCTTGTTTGGTCGGGTAAGCTGATAATTATTGCTTGCGTAATTCAGTACTTTTTCCTTAGCCCCGAACGGTTTAGCGTGTTTTTCCCTTTGTTTACTTGCCATAGCTTTCTTCTAATTTTAAGAATTTTAATTTGAGTTTATAATCTATTTCAGTATCTGCTGTGGCAAAGCCATTTTTTATAAGATGAGCATTTAAAAATGTCTTATTTTTTAGATACATGTAAGCAAGTAAATTGTTGGAGTTGTCGTGCTTTTGTTCATCAAACCTCAAAAATACTTGCTGATTACGAGTCTTATCTTTTAAAAATTGTGTAGCCTCTCCATTTACTTCAGCGTATTCTTTTACGCCAAGTAGTCTGACAATAAGGTTGTTGTTTAGTTGAATTAATTCAGGGCTTATTATTTTTTTTACTCGATAAAACTCCTCTCTACTTTTACCATCCTTGTCTAATTTAGAGCCAAATTGTAACTTCTTGGGGTCTATTTTTTTATCAAATTTGTGAAAATCTTTAAAGATATATGGTAATTTTTTTATTTCTTGTTCAAAATTTGCTATTAATGTTTGTTGGTGAAAACTGAACTGGTGGTTTTCCAACTCTAAAGTTTTCACGCCTATCTTTTGCTCAATGAATGGCTTGAATTCAGGGTTGATTTCATAACCAACCGAATTTCGGCTTAATTTTTTTGCAGCAAGTGAAGTTGTGCCACTTCCCAGAAACGGGTCAAGCACAGTATCCCCGACAAAAGAAAACATTTTAATAAGACGGTGTGGCAGTTCTTCGGGAAACATGGCAATATGACCATGTTGTTTTGCGCCAGCAAAATTCCAATGTCCTTGAAAATACTTTTTCCATTCTTCTTTAGTCATTGCCGATGCCTGTTTAATTTCTTTACCAGGCTTTTGTGGTTTTCCAAGTTTTTTAAAGAGTAAAATAAACTCATAATCAATAGACAAAATACCATTTCTCGGATGAGGATAACTTCCCATTAATGAAGCTCCGCCAGTTGTATTAGTGGTTGTTTTTTTTTGCCAGATTATAGCACCCATGTAATCAAAACCAACGCTTTCACAAAATTTTATAATCTCTGTACGTATCGGAATGACCTTATATCTTCCATAATAAACAGCACGAGCAAATTGGTCTCCAATATTTACACACAATCTACATCCGTTTTCAAGAACACGATGAGATTCTTTCCATATTAAATTTAAATTATTAATATAGGTTTCATAATTTTCGTGATACCCCAATTGATTATCTGTTCCGTAATCTTTTAATTGCCAATATGGTGGAGAGGTAATAACTAATTGAATGGAATCATCTTCTATGAAGTCCATTTGTCTGCTGTCCCCAATAATTATATTATGATTTGTCTGCACGTTAGTATAGAATTTTTTACAATTCTACAAAGTTATAAATTTCATAACGATTTTATAGGAATCAAGCAAATAGATAACAAAGGTGAGATGAGAGGTGGGCAAAAAAAAACAGGGCAAACACTGCAAGCAGCGAAGCCCTGTAACCCCAAAAAAACAATATAAAACTATGTTCTATCCGAAAAAAAGTCTTTTATTTTGGTGTTGTGTTTTTATGACGTAGTGTATTGCAAAGGTAATACATTCAAAGGTATAAAAAAAGTTTTTTGAACTTTTATTTTGTCTTTTTTGAGACATTTTTTTGAAAAACCTTTTCAATTTTGAGCGACAATCTTTCTTGCCGTTTTGTATTCACAAAGGTAAATTATTAATTTTGATTTTGCAAATTTTTGATGATATTTTTTTTAACTTTTCAAGTTTAGAGCAATAAAGCCCATCCCCTTTGAGATGATACAAAGATAAGCCAACATTCTTAAATTTCAAAATGAAATTTACAGAGTAAATGCTTTTTTGTGACATAGAAAAACAACATTTTAAATTTAATATACTTTATAAAAGAGATTTTGTAGCATAAATATGTATTAAATTATACACTGTTTTTTTGACGTTTTTCATCAAAAATAATTCTATAAAGGAGCAAATACAGGGTGGTGAAAAAATATAGCTACTATTCACAATTACAATATTGAACTTGAATTTGTACTTCTACTTGTTTATCTTGTGCCAAATGTATTAAAATAAAAGATGGCAAAAGTCAAAAAACAATTTTTCTGTAATAATTGTGGTGCATCTTCACCTAAGTGGGTTGGTAAATGTCCGGCTTGTAATGAATGGAATACTTATGTGGAAGAGATTTTGGTGAAGGGAGATAAAAAAGAAGAGCGTCGTACTTGGCGCGATACCAATCAACGAAAAGCCGCACCTATATTAATACAAGAAGTCAAAGCCGGAGATACACAACGCCTCGTCACGACTGATGAAGAACTCAACCGCGTGTTGGGCGGTGGTATTGTTACGGGTTCATTGGTCTTGATAGGTGGTCAACCGGGAATTGGAAAATCGACATTGATGTTGCAGATTGCTTTGCAACTTCCTGTAAAGGTCTTGTACGTTTCGGGAGAGGAGAGCGAAGAGCAAATAAAAATGCGAACCGAACGCATCGGCATGAATAACAATCAATGCTATGTGATGACGGAAACGAATACCCAAAATATTTTCAAACATTTTAAAGACCTAAAACCCGGCGTAATGGTCGTAGATTCGATACAAACACTTTCTTCACCTCATTTGGATTCTACGCCGGGCAGTGTATCGCAGATACGCGAATGCGCCGGCGAACTCCAACGCCTTGCCAAAGAAACCAATACGCCTGTCTTTATAATAGGTCATATTACGAAAGACGGTAGTATTGCCGGTCCAAAATTGTTGGAACATATCGTAGATACGGTCTTGCAATTTGAGGGCGACCACCATCACACCTACCGAATATTGCGAACGATAAAAAATCGCTTTGGCTCGACTTCCGAGATGGGCATTTACGAAATGCGTGGTACGGGATTGGAACAAATCAGCAATCCATCGGAGTTGTTGCTTTCGCAAAAAGAAGAAGAATTGAGCGGTTCGGCAGTAGCAGCGACGATTGAAGGGCTGCGCCCGATGTTGATAGAAACACAAGCACTCGTCAGTACAGCAGTATATGGTACGCCACAACGCTCGGCAACGGGTTTTGACCTGCGACGACTGAGTATGTTGCTGGCAGTATTGGAGAAACGCTGCGGGTTCAAATTCGGTATGACGGATGTGTTTCTCAATATCGCCGGAGGCATTAAAGTCGATGACCCCGCTATTGATTTGGCGATAGTGAGTGCCTTGATTTCTTCTTTGCAAGACATTGCGATACCAAGCGATGTATGTCTGGCAGGCGAGATAGGATTGTCGGGCGAGATTCGGGCGGTCAACCGTATCGACCAACGCATACGCGAGGCAGACCGATTG